>Ga0316204_10005571_pt1 | contig 20546 bp, 22 predicted proteins | sample 6monrhotite_MG_2_FD_205661 | JGI IMG/M metagenome (GOLD analysis project Ga0316204, IMG submission 205661) | Microbial mat bacterial communities from mineral coupon in-situ incubated in ocean water Damariscotta River, Maine, United States -... | ecosystem: Environmental > Aquatic > Marine >...
CTGCACCACACCCGCGCTGACCTACACGATCCATGCGGCAGCCGACCCCGCAGTGAGTTGCAGAACCCATGCGGCAGCCCAACCCCGCCCGGTCCAATCCCCACCGGCCCCATGCCCACCGAGCCCAGGTCCATTGGACCGAACGCTCGGGGCTACGGAACCGCTGAGGTCTGCGGGCTTGTGGGGGCACGGGTTGGGCTGGGCTCGGGTGGGGTTGGGCTGCCACATGGATCGTGACGGTCAGTGGTTGTGCGGCTGCCGCATGGATCGTGGTCGTTACTGCGGGTTTTCAGCCACTTGGAACTTACTGGTGCTGCCAACCAGCGTTGTTTCTAAAGGGGAACCTGCGCTTCCCCTCTCGGGCAAGTTCTCCTCCTCGTTCCTCGTCGTCATCGCCCTTCACTCCCCTGTGCAGTGACTCTCGGGTCGTCTGGAAAGCCCACCTGGGTTTGCATCCATTGCGAAACCTGACCGGTTTTACTGGATTTGTCCGGAACAACAACAGCTGGTCTCCGTCGAAAACCGTCCACGTGTTCGCAAGGTCTTGCCTCCTGATGTCGCCTTGCGGCGAGGCATCTGACGTCGCAACACCCTCTCGCCTTGGCGCTGGGACGTCGCGTTCCGCAGAGGTACCTCGTCGCAGTTGGCGCGCGCCGTGCGGCGCGTTCTGGAGAGAGGTGGGGGGTCAGTGCGGCCACGTCACGATTCTTAGAGGTACGGACCCGCGGTAGGGCAGCTCAACCAACGGGTTGCGAGCACACCCCTTGGGCTTTGCGGCCCTCTTTGCGGCCGGCTTTGTGGGCGCCCATGGCGTCGCTCGGGGATCCAGGCCACTGTAGAAGCCCCCTCCAGCCCGGTGGCGTCCTCGTCGTGGCGCAGCTGCAGCGTGCTCTCTTCCGCGCGAGCGACGAGGGCCTCCAGGTGGGCCTGAAGCTCAGGCACCAGGGACGGCGGCAGCTGAGCTTCGATGTGCAGCGCTGCCTTCTGTGTGCCAGAGAGCGTATACAGTCCGGCTGAGAGCCTCACTTCAACGGCCTTGTCCGGGGCGTGGAACCAGGCAATTCGCGCTCCTCTCTCAAAGGCCTTCAGCGCGCCCGCTCGCTTGCGCGGCGCAAAGCGCAGCCCCCCTGACACCACCACACGGGTGGTGGTTTCGCTGTCGATCCGTGCGCGGTTACCCCCAGAGAGAATGCGGAAACGCTTGTCTTCGTATTGCACATCAACGCGGCCACCGGTCGCCCGGGCGGCGATTGCTGCAAACGAGTCGAGCCCCCCGGCGCAGTCAGCAGGCAGCTCGCTGGACATCGAAATGAACGCGCTGTTTCCGACCTGCTCCCAATCGTCTGCGCTGTAAAACTCGGTATAGGCGCTGCCCTGAAACGCATCCAATGCCTTGTTGAGGGCGCTGGTACTGGAAAAGACCAGCTGTCCAACCGCATTGAAATCGCTCATGGGATCCTCCGTGGGGGCGCAAGAGAATACTACGGGATTGCTCGGCCGGGGCCGGTACCCCCGTGGGTTGAGAGGCGGGCTCGACTCCCGCCGCCTCCGCTCCCCCCTCGGAGAACGGATAGGTGGCATCCAACGCGGCGGTACGACGCTTCGTCTTTCTTGCCCGACGGAGCCCCATGCACGTGGTCGAACACAGTGATCCAGACGCGTTCTCAGTGCGTTCCCACCCCTGGTATGGCTCGGCGTCGGACCCCAACCACCGTCACTACGACCTGAGACAGCAGCCCGAGCTCATCCGCTCGGCGCTGGAGGAGCTCCGGCCGTGGACCCGGTACTCCGCGATCGAGACCTTCTACCAGCTGCTCGAGTGGCTGAACGGCCCGGCGTCGAGCCTGGAGACCAACGACTGCGCGTTCAGCGGCCCCAGCGCGAACGAGACGGCTGGCTTCGCCAAGGCGCTCCAGTGCTCGGGCCGCGTGATGCTCCTGTTTCGAGACCTGCCGCAGAACACGGACGCCGCCAGGGTATACGGCCTGACCGAGGCGGTCGCGCGGGCGCTGGCGCAGGAGGACGAGGGCTACGAGTGGGGTGTGATCGGCGCTACGATCGTGCCCGTTCGGTTCACGACCCTGCCCGGCACCGAGCACGACCAGTTCGGCTCCCAGTTGATGTTGTCCTTCTGGGCGTGGGGCGACGACGAGCGTGAGGTGATGGCCCACCTGGACCGCACGCTGACGAACGTCTCGTCGGTGCTGCGCGGGGTAGTCGTATAGATGACCTCGGCACGCTATCTGTTCCGAGGTCATCCAATACCTCGTGGTCGGCGTGTGGCGCGTATGCTAAAGCGCCGGCCCTGAGCTGGTGGATGGTGTGATGCGAATGACTGGTCTGTGCTGGTGAGCCCCGAAATCAAACCCACCGTGGCCGAGTGTCCCACGCTGCGGATCGGTGCCGAGATGGAGATCCGGCTGCTGGCGCTGGTGGTCGAAGCGAGCGGCGACGAGGCCTACCGGGTGTTGTTCCGCGCCTCGTCGGCCGACCCGTTCGTCGCGTGCGTCATGACGCACGCGCATGGCGAGACATGGAACCTCCTCGAGGTGGGGGCGAGCGGCGCCGCCCGCGTGACCTGGACATCGCCCGACGAGGTGTTCGCCCTCGCCCTGGGCCACGACGCGACGCCAGCGTCGTCGGGGGTGACCGAGGCCGCGCCGCGCTGGCCGGCCCCGGTCATGGAGCGCCTGGTCAGCCGGCGGCTGTCCGGGCCGGGCACCATCGCCTTCGACGCGGGCTGGTTCCTGGCCGAGCTGGCCACGTCGGCCCTGGATCACCCCATCCTGCTGCCCGAGGCGGCCTCGAAGCTCGGCCTGAAGGGGCTCGAGCGCGCGACCGTCATCTTGAGCGCTCTGCTCGCTGTCGAAGACCACGGGGCGGCCCGTGTCAGCGGCCTGGCCGAGCTGCTGGTGCGCGCCCTGGACGCGGAGGGGCCTGTCGACCACGCGCTGGCCTGGAGCGGCGACGGCAGGCTGATCGGCGAGTTCCACGACGGCGGGCTGGCCCAGCTCGGCGCCGACATCGACGAGGGGTGTCGCGCCGCGTTGGGCACGGGCCCGCTGGAGGTGGTGTTCGCGTCCCAGGAGCCCCTCGGCCTCGGCCTCGGCCCCCTGCTGCCCGCCGACGCCGCAGACCCCCTTGGAGGGGCCCATCACGGCGACTCCGTGGGGGCGGGCTGCGTGGTGGGGGAGGTGGACCCTGGCGGGGCCGCCGAGCGGGCCGGGGTGATGCCCGGGATGGCGCTGTCGCACCTGTCGGATCCGTACCTGAGCCTGTCGCCGCGCGGGCCGGATGCCCTGTCCTTCGAGGAGGTGCTCGACGCCATCGACGCCCGCCGAACTGTGGACCGTCCGCTCAGCATCACGTTCGACACCGCCGCGCCGGTCTCGCACCTGTACGCGGTGGAGATGCCCGCGGCGGCGGCCCTTCATACGCTCGCGGCGACCGTCGACGGGGGGCCGCGGGTGCGGTCGCGTGATGTCGGCGTGGGCGCATCGCTCGACGCCCTGTGTGGCCGCGCCCTGGTCTGGAGAGAAGGCACCCCCCGCCTGTTCTTGGGGGAAGCCGGCTCGGTCAGCTGCGCGCACACCGACATGTGTCCCCAGGTGCAGATGGCGCACGCGCTGTTCGGCACCAAGCTGCTGGGCGTCGCCTCACATCACGCCACGCCGCGACTGCGCGCCGAGCACGCCCCCGACGGCGAGGGGGAGGACGGAGATGTCCTCGAGCACGAGGCGACGATCGCCCCGACGGATCGCCCGCTGACGGCGCGCGCGTCCCGACTGATCCGCGACCCCGAGGTGACCATCGGGGTGCTGCGGGCTGGCGACCTCGCGGTGTTCGATTCGGGGGCGCTGCACTTCGTGTCCAATGGCGCCGAGGCCATCAGCGGCGCGCTCTACCACGGGCTGATCACCCCCGGGGCCGTTCCGAGGCTTCGCCTGGCCGCGGCTGCGCGCTCTGGAGCGTTGGCCCCAGCGGGGGGCGCGTACAGCGGCCACCTCTACGCACCCGAGCTGCTGCGCCTTGTGGAGGAGCGGCTGGCGGTGTCCTCGAGGGTGGACGAGCAGCCCTGGTAGCCATCGGTGTGATGCCCAGTCACCCCGAAGCCGAACCTCTTCAAGCACCTGTGGGCTCGCCTGCTCCACTCTCCTCCTCCTCCAGAGCGGCTGCTTCACAGCGACTCCAGCGGCTCCGTTCGGCTTGAGCGCGCCGCATGGCGCGCGCCAACTGCGAAGAGGGCGAGTTGACGAAATGCGACGTTGACCGATGCCTTGCGTGGTTGGTGGGTGGGGCGATTTCCGTCGGCTTGGGCTTCGATGAGCGCCTGCAGATCCTCATCGTCTGACCACAGTGTCACGGTCATACGCATTCCCATGGATACCCCTCGTTCCGCCGTTCTTATGCCCATCCCGGTTTAATCGGGGTCCGCTGTCGACTCTCCACGGACTCTATCCAGAGAGGCCCGGCTTTTCGGCCACGATTCTCCAGTTCAGGTCGGCGATCTTGGCCTTCTCCGCGTCTGTCCATGCCTGCCCACCTGTCTGAAGCAGAGCGAGGGTCTCCTCAACCCAGGGCGGCATGAGGCGAATGGCCTCCAGCGCGCGAACGGCGCGCCGCGCTGTCAGGATCAGATCGCGCTTCTGTTCGCAGATCGGCCAGGCTTCGCCCTTGGAGGGCGCGGAGACCAGGACCGTGAAGCCAGCCCCCTCCAGGGCCGCGCAGACATCGGCTGGATACATGGAGTGCGTGGCGGCCAGCGTCGGGAGGAACAGCCTGTGTAGCGAGGCGTGCTCCTCGTTGTTCCAGTCGAAGTGGGGCGTCAGCAGGTACTCGGAGCATGCGTAGCGTGCCCCGGGCTTCAGCACGCGGAACATCTCCTGTGCGTGGGCGTCCAGCTCCGGCTTCTTGAAGAAGGGCCAGACCGCCTGAAAGGAGAAGGAGCCGTCGAAGGTCTCCGATGGGTAGGCGAGGGGGTCGTGATGGTTGCCCACCTTGAAGTGGAGCCGCTCGCTCATCTGGCATTGTGATGCCCAGTCTCTCGCGCTCTCGATCTGATCCGGGTCGATGTTGTAGCCCGACACCTGACCGTTCGTCAGCGAGGCGAAGTGGTAGGAGATCCGCCCTCTCCCGCACCCCATGTCCAGCAGGTGACACCGCGCTGGATCCTGCAGGTTCAGCTCCTTCAAGACAGCCTGTTCACACAGGAGCTGGTTCCCGTAGAGCCCCTGCGAATCGTCGAGCTGTGGAGGAATGTAGAGCTTCTCGAGATCGAAGACCGACAGCAGGTTGTTCAGGACCTTGTAGTAGGCAGCAACCGCCTTGGTCTCATCCTCCGTCTTCGTCTCTTCGCCGTCCTGCATGCGCTGGAAGAATCGATACGCATCGATGCAGGCCTGCTTGTCGTCTGGCGGCAACGCGGCGAGGCGCGTGAGCCCCTGGAAGGCGGTCTTGATTCTGTACCACTTCATGAGGGCTGCCATAGGAGCTGGGGAGGGGAGCGGTGCTGCATCCGTTTCGCGCACGAGGGCAGCATGGGCTTACCACAGACACCCCCATCGTCGGTAGCTCCGCGTTGAGGCGCGCATCCCAGCGGTTCCCCGGTCAGGACGCTCAATACGTGAGCTCGAGCAGGACATGGAACGACAGCTCGTCGGCCTCGCACCAATCAAAGGGGGTGTCTGTCCGGTCGATGAGGGTGAGCGGGATCAGCTCGCCACCGCTGACGCGGGCTCTCTGCTGGCCGCCGCCAGGCGACCGCGGAAGATGCCGCGAGCGCGCGCCGGGCTCGACTTCCTGGTCGAGACGATGAAGATGGATGCGCCCTTCTTCAGCGGATGCTCCCGCAGCCGCTCATAGCGGTGCTGTCGCGCCGCCTGGCTTGGCCTGGTATCAGCGCTCAATAGCGCTGATACCAGGCCGTCGCTGCCCGTCGAGCGGTATGGCAGGGCAGCACCTCATGCGCCACCTTGTCCGAGAGGAAGACTACGAGGCGGCCGCCGAGAGGCTGCAGATCGTGCTGTCCAGAGGGGGGATCGACCCGCAGGCAGCCACCATCTGAGGGCACCCAGTCGGGGTTCAGGTACAGGATGGCCGTGGCGCGACGCGTCGGATCGCCAGCGAGGGCGTCGTGATGTTTGACGTACCGGGTGCCGGCCCCGGGAAAGTGCGCGAGCTGGATCGTAAATGACGCCAGCCCCAGCCACACCGACGAGTTCAACTCCAGCCGCACGTCCTCGAAGAACACACGCAGCTTCAGGAGGGCCGCATCGTCCACGTCGCCGACCCAGGTGGTTCGATCGCCTCGCAGCGATGGATCCCGTCGCCCCTGGTGGCCGAACCCGGCGGGCCGGAGGCGTCTGCTCGCCTCGATGACATCGAGCGCCATCGCTCCAGCGCGCACCTCCGCCATCGGGAGCATGTCATCGCGCACAAGGATCTCGCCGGACCCCAGCGCGCGGATGTCGCTGTCGCTGAGGTTGAGGGGGCGACTCAACCGCTTCGTCTCGAAGGCGTCGATACACGACGCCCCGGCAACGCACAACGCGTCGGCAATGCACAACGCCCCGGCAACGCAAGCGTTGCCGGGGCGTGAAGGTACAAGCGCGAGGGGGTTACCAGCGCTGGTTGCCGCCGCCGCCACCGCCGCCGTTGCGGTTGTCGCGGCGGGGCTTGTCCTCGGCCAGGTTCACGCGGATCGTGCGGCCGTCGAGGTCGCTGCCGTCGAGCGCCGCGATGGCGTCGGTGGCGCTCTGCGACTCGGTGAAGGTCACGAAGCCGAAGCCGCGGGAGCGACCGGTGTCACGGTCGGAGATGACCTTGGCTTCGGTGACGCTGCCGTGGGCTGCGAAGGCGGCGTTGAGCGCCTGATCATCGGTGTTCCAGCTGAGACCACCGACGAAGAGCTTGTTGCTCATAATATCTTCTCTCTGTATTACATGCGCTAAGAGCCAAGAGGCTCTTGCCATGTGTAATGTCGAAGGTGAGTCCACCTTCAGTTTGATGGAAAGTCCATCTTGTCTTGTTTCGCCTCTCAGGGCAGTTCGTGGCCTGGAGGCTCTCAGACACCCCCGGAGTATGACGGGTGGAGAGGGAGCGCTACTAAATAGGGCAAAAGGACGTCCGCGGTCGTGGTGTGGCGAGCAGCGGAGCGCCCGTCTCCAGGGGTACGGATCGAGACGGCGGCGAGCTCCCCGACACCGGAGCAGCGGACTATCGATTGAAACATTTGTTTCAACAATTATTTCAAGCGTCACATGGCCGGTCTATAAGCGATCAGAAGGACGAGCCCGGCTCCTTGAGGAAGACCTCCTCCTCGGGGGTGCTCTGTCGCCCCAGGAGCGCGTTGCGGTGCGGGTAGCGCCCGAACCGATCGACGATGGCCCGGTGCTTGCGCTCGTAGTCCGTCGTGCCCGCGTAGCTGTCCGCCCGCACGGAGCCAGCGGCGGCGGCGTCCTCCGCCAGCCGGGTGAACTGTCGCTCGGCGAGCTCGTGATCTGCCCGGTCTTCGGAGTGCATCAGGGGCATCAGCAGGAACTGCCGCTCGATGAGTTGAAGTTGGCTGTCCCAGCCCGCATCCAGAACGGCGCGAACCACCGCGCGGGCAGCGGCGTCATTCTCCCAGGCTCGACCGGTGCCCCGATGCACCACGCGGCTCACCTGGTCCAGCAGGATCACCCGGGCCAGTGAGCCACGAGGGGTCTCGGTCCACGCATGGCCGGCCGAGCCCCGCAGCTCGTCCAGCCAGGGCCCGAACTGCTCGCGGATCTCAGCGTCGATCTCTGGAGGGGCCTTCCACCACCGCTGCATGGCTGGATCATTGCTCCAATCCAGGGGTTCGGAGTCCGTCCAGTCGGCGAACCACCAAGCGAGCAGTGTCTCAATACGAGCGTCAGTCATGAAGCACACTGTAGCAACATTGGGGACGTTCCCCCCCATGTCTCACAACCGATACGCGCTCTTGTTGCTGTCGCTGATCGCCTGCAAGCCGAACATTCATGGGGCAATGGTGGCCGCCGCTGAGAAGCTGTGACGGCATCGCCTCTCAAGTCGGGGGCCGCGCTCAGTCCTTCTTGCGGTCTGCCCGGCAGCGCTCGACGAGCTCCTCCACCAGCGTCATCAGGCGCTCCTGATCCTGGTAGCCGACCAGCCGCACGAAGCGGCTGTTCCGCAGCTGGATCTGGATGGACGGCCCCTCCCGCAGGCGGTGGTCGCGCCTGAGCCCGGCCACATCCACGAGCTTCAGCGAGCTGGCTTCAAAGCCGGTGCGGAAGGTGATGGTGTCAGGGCTGACGTCGAGCTGGTGGCGGCTGCTGTTGTAGGTGTAGCGGACGTGGGTGCTCAGGACGAAGGTGCCGAAGATCGCGACGAAGAGGTTGGCGACCAGGGGGATGAGTCCGTTGGGCTCCGCGCTCTCCGGGCCGTAGCCCCAGTACGCCACCGCGCACAGGCCGATGCCCAGCAGCAGCCCCAGCGCCACGTTGCGATGGCGCGACCAGAGGTCCGCTTTGCTCAGCACGAAGCTGGTCACGTCAGGGGCAGGGCTCGGCTCGCTCATGGGACATCTCGTTGGTGTGTGCAGCACCTTTCACCGCTTGAGTGTCCGCTCGCCACCCCGCGCCGGGGGTGAGCCCCGCTCACCCGATCGACCGAGCGCGCGCGACGCGCTGACGGAGGCGATGGCGTCTTCTCGGATGGCTTGTGTGATCGGGCCGCTCCGGGTGACGCGCCGCAGGCAGAGGACACAGCTCACAGCGTGATCAAAGAGGGCGTCGATGCTTCGATATGCGCGGCCATCTCCTTGAAGATGCCTCGCACCATGAGCCGGGTCGCGAGCCAGATGGGGGGCGTGAGCAGCACCGCGATACCGCTGAGCTGGATGGTGGCTCGGCTCTCGATCCGGCAGCGCCCATCGCCCAGCGGGGTGATGGACCAGGAGTTGGTGACCCGCTCCATGATCGGCGGGAGGCCGTCGATGGCCTCGTAGGAGAGCGTCATGGCGTCCCGGTCAAAGGCGGTCAGCCGCTCTCTGGAGGTCGAGCCGTCCATGCTGCTGAGCCAGGAGTAGTCGGCGTACGCCTCGCCGAGGATGGTCCAGGCCGCAGCGGCTGGGGCGCGCACTTCAATCTGTGTGTGAATCATCATCTCAGAATAATCACCGGCCGGGCCGCGGCTCGCGCTCCAGAAGCTCAGCGCGATGAAGCTCCAGCGGCTCATTCAGCACGGAGCGGACGCGGGCGTCCGCCAGCGCGCCCTCCGGAAGCTGCTCTGGGCTCGGATCGAGCAGGAGGGTCTGACGGATGACGTCCTCCAGGCGGTCCTCGCCTCCGGGGACAGTCAGGTGCAGCGGGCGCTCGTCTCCGTAGAGCAGAAGGCCGCGCTGAGCTTTGAGCACCTCCAGCGCCTCCTGGAAGCCGGCGCCACGGAGAACGTGCGGCGGTGTGCGCTGCGGGAGCTGCTGCTGCGCCGGCTGGAGACAGAGGAGCTGTCCGACGGGCTCTTTGAGCGGGTTCTGGCCTTCCCGGATCGACACGCCCAGCTCGCGCTCCTCGCGCTCCCCGGGCTCACCCCGAAGCAGGCCGAGCGGCTCGCGGAGCGGGGCAGCAGCCGCCGCGTCCGCTCTCGCGCGCGGTCGCGGCTCCGCGCCATGCGCTCGTGAGTTGAGGGCCCGCTGGCGGGAGGCGCCCCCTATCCGGGGGCGCCCCGCGTCAGCCGTCTGGGAACTGTCTGCAGTACTCGTAGATCGCCATGTTCGCTGCTGTCGCGGCGTTGTGACTGTGCGGCATTCCCCAGACGGGGATCTCGATGACGTCCTGGACGAGATCGAGGATCGCCTGTGAGACGCCGAGGCGCTCATTACCGACGACCAGCACGGTCCTTCGCTCAAAGGGATAGGCGTGGATGTTCGTCGCGTTGCTCGCCTGCTCCAGACCGACGACGCGGTAGCCATCGGCTCTCATCCTGGTGAGCACCGGCGCCAGGCTGCGGCGTGTCTCGAGAGGGAACGCCTCATCGCCGGAGCGCGCGATCTTCTGGATGAGGCGGGCGTTGCCGCAGAGGATCATCCGGTCGATGGCGCAGGCGCTGGCGGCGCGGGCGATCTGTGAGAGGTTTACGTTGCTGCGCATGGGCGCGCAGGCCACGACGAGCTCGCGAGGGCGCTGTAGGGGCGCGCTGGTCTTGTGGCGCTGCTGCTCGAAGCGCGCGGGTATAGCGGTAGACATGGGGGAGTCCGGGGGCGGTCGTTGGGCCTCTCGGTGAGGCCTGATACCCGAGTCCGCGCAGTGAATGTCCGACCGGCTGTCGTGGTCGGAGCGCTCGCTCGGCGTGCGATGTAAACGCGTTCACCGGGTCGGAAGTCCGGATGCGGGCCGATGAGGCCAGCAGTGAGAGTCAGAGCTTCCGATTCCGTGAACTAGATGACCTCGGCACGCTATCTGTGCTGAGGTCATCTAGCTACGGTCCGCCAACGTCTCGCTCCTCGTGACCGCCGCGCGCTCCGGTGGGATGTCCGGGGGCGGGGGTCGCTTGCACATCATCAATCTTGTCGTCTGGGTAATATTTGTCAAGCAGAAATTAGTGAACCACAGGCGCCAGCACGCCGCTCGGTTGACAGCGATCGTGCTCCGGGTGAGCAGGTGGGATGGCTCTCCCGCGAAAAGGCAGCCGCACGATCACCATCGGCGTCCACACTCTGCGCTGGCTGATGCGGCGCCAGGAAGACGTCTTTCGGCTCATGGTGGAGCGCGGCGTCGACCCGGGCCAGCGGCTCATCGGTGAGATCCCGCTCTCGCTCTTTCCGGCGGACGCCCGGATCCTCTCGCCCGCGCTGGTGCGGCAGTGTGTCCTGCTGGCTGTTGAGCAGGGCTACGATCCGGACGCGCCCGGCGGTGAGCATCGGCTGATGGTCTCCGCCGGACAGCTCGACTTCGCCCGGGTGGACCGCGAGGCGCTGAAGCCCCGCCCGGTGGGGCGCCCGCGAAAGCGCGCGGTCGGAGAGAAGCGCAGGCCCGTGTATGTGTCGCTGGAGCCGGAGGATCGCGCGCGGCTGGAGGGGATCGCTCAGGAGCTGGGCGTGGGCCTGGGCACCCTGGCGCGGAGGTGGATCCTGGAGCGGATGGCGGAGGAGGTGCCTCGCTGAGGCTGTTGATTCCTACGGCTGGTAGAGCTGGAGGAGCTCCGCCTCGGGCAGAGCGCGGTCGAAGATCATGACCTCGTCGATGTCGCCGCTGAAGTAGTACTTCGAGGCGGCGACGCCGACGCGGACAGGCAGCGTCTTTGCATTGAGGGAGGGGAAGATACCGTCGGTGGTCTCCTCCTCCAGCACGCCGTCGATATAGAGCACGAGCGACTCCCCCGGGCGGTACACCAGGGCCGCGTGATGCCACTGGCCGTCGCCGAGCTGCCTCTCAGCGGGCGCGTTGGCCCACTTGCCCGGCGCGAAGACCGCCCCCACGATCCCAGCGGTGAAGCCGCCGTTATCTCGCAAGGTCAGGTGCGAGGCGATGTCGTTCGCCGTGTCGCCCCTCGTTCGCCTCGACACCAGGCTGCCCATGTGGTTCGTGCTCGCGCGGAACCAGACCGAGTACGTCAGCGCGCCGGTGATCTGCAGCGAGGCGTCAGCGCCGCAGTCGATGTAGTCATCCCTGCCGTCGAATCGGTACGCGCTACCGAAGCGCCCATCCGCGATCGACTTCGGACCCACGAGACGGCCGTGGTTCTCCGCGTCGCTGTCATCAATGACCGTCTCGTCTCTATCCGAATCAAACGAGTAGTGAAGCACCAGCCCTTCCCGACCGGGGATGCTGCTCCAGGCGCGGAGGCTCATCACATGCTCGATCGCCACGGTCACCCGCCCGAAGACTGTGCTGAGTGTGATCGACTTGAGGTCGGCGACGCCTTCGAGCTTGTCGCCGTTCCGCATCTCCAGGGAGGCCCGCTCGGGATCATCGTGGAGCGTCAGAGTTCGTATCTGATCGAGGGGGATGTCCATGCTGGCGTACGGGGTCTGCACGCGCACGGACTTGAGATCGGGGGCTCCGATGACGCGCGAGCCGTCCGCCAGCTCAAGCGCGATCATGAGGGCAGGCTCGGCGGACTCGGTCGGCGCCTTCTTGCCGGCCGCGCTGGGCGACGAGAGCAGCGCCATCGCGAGCAGCGCCGTCACGCCTTCTTTCCCGCGCCGCCCTTGAAGAGCTGGCTCACGAAGGCCCGCTTTGTGATGTGCACGAGCTTGTTGTAGGCGTTGAAGACCCGCTTGAGCCGCCGCAGCTTGTCGGGCAAGACGAGCTCGACGATCTCGAGGACGACGCCGTCGGGGGCGCTGGCGTAGACGAAGCGGATGGCGCCGTTCTGGAACGGCTCGTCGTGGACGTGGGCATCCCGCTCACGGAGGCGCGCGACGACGGCGTCCAGATCCGAGGTCTGGAGGCCGAAGTGGGCCACACCGAAGCCGGCCCGAACCGCGCCGTCGCCGACCTCGGGCGGCGGCGACGATGACATGCCCGGCGGGAAGGCGCTGATGATGAGCACCTGTCCGCCCAGGAGGAGGAAGTGGTTCCCCGTACCGCTCCGGTTGGGCAGCGTGCCCATGCGCTCAGCGTTGAAGCAGTCCTGGTAGAAGCGGATCGTCTGTTCCGGTTCGGCTGCGTAGATGTGAATGTGGTCCAAGGCGGTGATCATGGAGCATCTGTATCCTCTTTCGAGGCGGATTACCGTCTCCTCCGGGCTGTCACCATCGGTCCGGTTTGCGGCGCCATCGGTCCCTGAATCAGCGGCCATCCGCACAATACAGAGGCAGCGTCACGACCCTCACCGTGGTCCCCGCGGCGTCGGTGGCCGACGGGCCGGGCTGGCAGACCTCCGACTGGGTGGTGGGCATGCGCGCCCGAAGCGGCGAGGGCGGCTTCGAGCAGGACGACGTCCGGGCGGTCGCGCAGGTCGTGGAAGATCGCGGTCAGCTCGGCGTGCCAGTCGCGTCGGGTCATGTGGGGCTCGCTCAGGGGAGGTCTTGAAGGGGATGTCTTGAGTTGTATCTGCCAGCAAGAATCGCAGCGGCCCCTCTTGGCGATTCGGCTTCTGCGTGAAGCTTATTGGCCTGCTCAGGAGCCCTGCTGATGTCGACTGTGAAGACCGCGATCCTGGCCTCGCTGCTCACCGCACACTTCCAGCAGGCTCCCGAGGCGGCGCCGCAGCTCACGATGCCAGCGATTCAGCTCGACGCCCCAAGTGTGCTCGATGGGCTCCAGTTCGAGGCCGAGGAGCTGCTCTCAGATGCTGGCATCGACGGTGTGGTCAGCGGCCGGATCAAGTCCCCGGAGAGCATGGCGGCCAAGATGCGCCGCAAGGGGCTGCTGGCGGACGAGGTGCTCGATCGGGTGGCCCTCAGGGTCCGGGTGGGCACGGTCGCCGAGTGCTACGAGGTCTACGAGCGCCTGCTCGACCGCTACCCGGCGGTCCAGGGGGCCTACGACGACTACATCGCCTCGCCCAAGGCCAACGGCTACCAGTCGCTGCACGCCGCGCTCTACACCCCCAGCGGTGTCGTCGAGTTCCAGGTCCGCACCCACGAGATGCACACCTACGCGGAGACCGGCGGCGCGGCCCACTGGCGTTACAAGTACGCGACGTTGTTCGCGGTGAGCTGAGCGCGCGCGGAGCGTCCGACTAAGATGCGGTCGTCCCACCGCCCCGGCACCGCACGATGACCCTCCTGCTCGCTCTGTCACTCCTCACAGGCTGTGATGAGGGGAAGCCCCCCACCTCGACCCCGACCGGGACCACTCCGGCGACCCCCGACACCGGCCCGTCCACCGACGACACCGACCCGGGGACGACGGACACCGACCCGACTGATGACACCGGGCCTGGCGACTACCCCGAGCTGGACGTCTACGGCTTCGCCCAGGGCTGCTACGCGGTGCAGACCGACGCTGGCTGGGTGAGCCGCGACGGCGAGGGCTACATCACCGACGGCGCGGCCGAGGCGGCGGCCCGCTTCTTCCTGAAGCCCTCCGACCTCGGCACCTACCTGCTCTACGACGAGGAGGGCGGCTACCTCGTCGCCGAGGACGGGCCGCTCATCCGGCAGACCAGCCTGACCTCCGACGTGCTGCTGATCGACGACGCCTACATCTCCGGGGCCGAGTGGCTCTTCCAGACCTCGCCGATCGACCCCGACCGCTACCGGCTGGAGAGCCGCCGCGTCGGGCAATGGCTCGGGCTCGACGGCCTCGCGGACGCCGCGGACGCCGCGCCGCTGCGCTTCGAGGCCGCGGGCGACTGTCTGGACCACCCGGAGCTGGGGCTGTACGCGACCGGTGAGGTCGCGCCCCAGCGCTTCGAGGACGGCTCACTCTACGGCATCGTCGACACCCACTCCCACATCCTGGCCAACTGGGGCTTCGGCGGGGGCGGCATGTACCACGGCGCCCCCTTCCACCGCCTCGGCGTGCAGCACGCGCTGCCGGACTGCTCGGTGTCCCACGGCGAGATGGGGCGCAAGGATCTGTTCGGCTACGCCTTCGACAGCGGCGGCACCAGCCTGGATCTGGAGGCCCTGCTGCCGATCCTGCTGGTGGGTGAGCTGGAGGTCGATAACCACGAGACCGCGGGCTACCCGGACTTCACCGAGTGGCCCAACGCCCGCAAGCGCGCCACCCACCAGGTCCAGTACTACCGCTGGATGGAGCGGGCGTGGCTGGGCGGGCTGCGGCTGGTGGTGCAGCACGCGGTCAGCAACTCGGTGGTCTGCCACATGACCGCGGGCGTGGGCATCCAGGAGACCCGCTACTCCTGCGAGGACATGGTGGGCGTCGACCGCAGCATCGACGAGGCGTACGTGATGGAGCGCTACATCGACGCCCAGAGCGGCGGCCCTGGTCAGGGCTGGTTCCGCATCGTGCACACCCCGGAGGAGGCCCGCGAGGTGATCGCCGCCGGCAAGCTGGCGGTGCTGCTGGGCATCGAGACCTCAGACCTGTTCGACTGCCGGCTCACGCCCCGCGAGGGCTCGCCGGTCTGCGACGAGGCCTACGTCTCCGACCAGCTCGACCGCTACTACGAGCGCGGCATCCGCGTGCTGTTCCCGGTGCACAAGTACGACAACGCCTTCTCCGCCGGGGACGGCTCACGGGACATCATCGAGCTGGGCAACTTCGCCAACAGCGGACACTGGCTGAACTATGTCGAGGACTGCCCGGACGTGCCGGCGCCCTTCGACAAGGGCTCGGTGAGCTTCGGCGGCCTGAACCAGCCCCGGGACGAGTACCTCTCGGAGCCGCCGGTCGACATGAGCGCCTTCCCCGATGACCCGCTGGTCACGCTGCTGCCCTACACGGACGTGCTCCTGGAGGGCGGCCTGAGCGGCGAGTACTGCCAGAAGACGGGGCTGACCGAGCTGGGGGAGCATCTGATCGTGGAGATGATGACCCGTGGCATGATCCTGGAGGTCGATCACCTGCCGAAGCGGGGCTATGAGCGGGCCTACGAGCTGCTGGAGGAGTACGACTACCCCGCCGCCGGCACCCACGGCGGCAACTGGGACGGGCGGCTCTACGCCCTGGGCGGGGTCTCCAAGACCGGCACGGGCACCTGCCGCGATCCGGATCGCCCGGGCGCGACCCTCGACAGCCTGCGCGGCCGCGTCGAGCTGATCGAGGCCGAGGGCGGCTACCCGGCGGAGGGCTTCGGCTTTGACCTGAACGGCTTCGCCGGCGCAAAGGGCCCCCGCTTCGGTGACGAGGGCTGCAGCACCCCGCAGGAGGATCCGGTCACGTACCCCTTCGACTCCTACGCCGGTGACGTCACCTTCACCGAGCCCGCCGCCGGCAACCGCGTCTTCGACTACAACACCGAGGGCTTCGTGCAGATCGGGCTGCTGCCGGAGATGCTGGAGGACGCTCGAAATGACGCGGAGTCCGACGTGGACCTGGAGCCGCTCTTCCGCTCGGCGGAGGGCTACATCCGCATGTGGGAGAAGGCCGAGCGGCGCTCCGAGGCGCTGGGAGGGCAGTGATGCGCGGCCCCATCGTGCACGAGACCTACCCGGTCGACGCCCACGCAGTAGTGGCTGGTGGGCAGCAGTTCGCGAGGAGGGGGCGGGCGATACATCCGCGGGACGCCCTGTCCCGGGGGCGCGCCGCGGCCTCGCGTTAGACTCTCGGCAGCACCCGCCCAAGGAGCCAGCATGTCCGATCGTCTCTCCGTCACCGTCATCCCCGACGGGCCGCTCAAGATCAGCGGCGCCGCCGACGCGCAGTACTGCGGGAACGCGCTGAAGGTCGACGGCGACCTCTACCTGTGTCGCTGCGGCGACAGCGCCAAGGCGCCGTACTGCGACGGCACGCACGGGAAGATGAGCTTCAAGGGCACGAGCGAGGACCCGCCGGAGGCCGAGATCCGGGTCTGGGAGGGGGAGACCCTCCGCACGTACTTCAACAAGGCCGCGTGCATGCACGTCTTCTACTGCAAGCCCCTGAAGGAGCTGCGGGCGCGCGAGGAGGCGGGCGACGCCGCCGCCGCGACCGAGATCATGCGGGTCGTCGGCACCTGCCCGTCGGGGGCGCTGAGCTACGAGCTGAAGGCCGAGGTCGCCGAGCCCGCCGCCGCCGCTGCCCCCGTCGCCATCGACATCATCGAGGGCGGGGAGATCCGCCTCCAGATCGACTTCGACATCAACGCCCCCATGCAGGAGCGCCAGGCCTCGGACAAGGCGACCCTCTGCCGCTGCGGGATGTCGAAGAACAAGCCCTGGTGCGACGGCCGCCACAAGGGTCGGAAGGCGTTCCGCTGAGCGACGGCTACACCACCCTCGCGGCGCCCCACGAGGTCGAGACCGAGAAGGTGAAGCGCTCCCGCTTCATCGGGTTGGCCAGCCCCTGCGCGGACGCTGAGGCCGCCAAGGCCTACGTCGACGCCGTGCGTTCGCGCTTCCACGACGCGCGACACCACGCCTACGCCTGGTGCGTGGCCGGGGAGTGCCGCGCCTCGGATGACGGCGAGCCCCACCACTCAGCGGGCCCGCCCATCCTGCGGGAGATCGAGGGGCGCGGGCTGCGGGACGTGGTCGTGGTGGTCGTCCGCTACTACGGCGGGGTCAAGCTGGGCACCGGCGGGCTCGTCCGCGCCTACGGGGGCGCGGCGGCGGCGGTGCTCGACGCCGCCGCGCTTCAGCGGGTGGCCATCGTCACTCCGGTGCGGGTCAGCTACGACTACGCGAGCGTCAGCGCGGTGCAGCGGGCCCTGCACGCCCTCGGTCTGGAGCCCGTCCACGCCGACTACGCAGCCTCCGTGACGCTCACGCTGCACCTGCCCGCGGAGCGCGTCGAGGCGGCGCTCGCGCACCTGCGGGACGCCTCGGGTGGGGCCGCAACGCTGGCAGTCCTGGAGCCGATCTCAGTCCCCGAGGAGAGCCCTTGAGGCGCTGACGTTCGCTCAGATAGTCGTTTCGTATCTGCTCATGAGGACGAAGAGAGAGGGGTACCCAAGGGGACGGGGTGGGGACACCTCTCGTGGAGCAGCGCGAATGGCTGAGCAGACGGCACTCATGAACTCGCTCGGCGAGGCGCTGCCGGATGGCGCCTCCCCCGAGGCATACGCGGAGCGCCTGGAGGGGGAACTTCAGGAGCTCCTGGAAGGGCCATCCCGGGACAATGTGCTGGCCTACCGCAACTGGTTTCAGCGGAGCTTCGCGCCAAACCTGCGGCGCGAGCTGAACGCTACTGACATCGAGCGGGCCATCGTCGACAGTCACAGGAACTTCCGGTACTCGCTGGAGGACGAGGAGGAGATCGACGGATCGGACGCGACCCTGAACCGGGCGGACGCCGCGCGCATCCTGCGCACGATCATGCTGCACCACGCCTCCTGGTTGATCCGGGATCCAGAGCAGTACGACCCCGAGTCGATCCCCGAACAGGCCGAGCTCGAACTCCGCACAGAGGAGACGAGGGCGCTGCAGTGGAAGAGCGTCACCCGGGCGGTGATCTGGATCCTCTCCGCCGTCACCAGCTTCACCGGGACGACCCACCTGGCCGGGTGGCTCCTCACCCCGCTGATGTTCGGGATCACCTGGCTGGAGCCGTGGCGCTGGCACCTCCGCATGGCGCTGGCGCTGGTGCTGGCCGCGGGGATCTCCCACGTCGTCCTCCTGGTCAAGCGGGAGGTCGAGTACAGGATGCTGAACGGCGTCCCCAGCGATGACCGCGAGCGCTCTCAGAGCAACGAGCACGGCCAGCTCAGCGCGTTCGGGGCCTGCCTGCACGCGATCCAGCGCGATCGGAATGATCGCCCGCGCCGACTCATCATCCTCCCGGCGGTGCTGTTGGCCGTCAGCGTGCTCTTCGCCGACGCGGCGACCAACATCACCGGCGTGTTCTCGTTCTTCGGGAGCTACCAGGATCACACCAATCAGATCGAGGAGCGAAAGGCCGAGGTCAACGCTCGCCTGGATGGGCTCCGAGCGGAGCTGGAGGGGCTCCCGGATGAGCTGGTTGGCCAGGCCTCCCAGGAAGTCGACAGGCTGCTCCTGGAAGAGGAGGGTGGCCTCTCGGTGAGCCAGGAGACCGGGCGCGGGATGATGTACTGGAGCAAGTCGCTGTTGCTCAAGGATGACTACGCCTCCTTCACCGAGCTGAGCGCGATCGAGCCCGGCCCGGGGAGCTGCAGTGATCTCCAGGACACCCTCATGAGTGACATCCAGGCCTCGGGCCTCATGGGATCCGCCGGCCTCACGGAGGGGGTCCACCAGCTCGCCACGGCGAAGACCGAGGGCATCCACGGCTCCCTCCAGGAGATCCAGGATCGCATGAACACCCTGAGCCCCGGGGACGCTATCGAGACGCTCCAGCGGGAGCTCGACGCCACCAACGCGATCTTCGTGGCGACCGTCGAGCAGCTCAATGAGGCGCTGCCGTCAGAGCTGGCGGCGCACCTGGACAGCTACGATGCGGTCCTGGCCGGGATGGCGGATGAGTCGCTCAGCTCCGGGTGCTTCACCAGGGCCACGGCGGCTGGGGTGAACGGGCTGCAGTTCGAGCCCGTTGATGTGGACACCAGCGCTATCGAGCTCACGCCGATGGCGTTCCGTTCTCCGCTGGAGCTGCTCGGGGTGGTCTTGAGCCTCCCTGTCTACAAGGCGCTCCCGATTCTTCTGTTCGCGCCGTTCGCGGGCTTCTTCCTCTCCCACCTCGACGCGCTCTTCCTCCGGAAGACCCGCGAGATCTACACTCAGGACTACGAGGCGATTCAGGCGGCCGAGGCGCAGCAGGTGCTGTGGCTGAACTGCACCGCGGGCGTCCTCGCCCGCGCGCTCAACGACGGCCCCTGCTCGGCCTTCTTCAAGGACTCTGGGGACACCCTCGAGGCTGAGGATGTGTTTGAGGCGCTCTATGATGAGGTCGTGAGCGGTGAGCCCACGAGCGCTGCCGGGTGGCGCGGGACCGTTCGGGAGCAGGCGCGGGGAGACGCGCCCTGGGATCGACTGCGGGCCTGGTGGGTTCACATCGACACCGAGGTCATCAAGGTGCACAACCGGCGGGTGGATCGGGTCCATGACCTGTATACGCAGCCGGATCGCCTGCGGCCGGTGCTGAACATGCTCCTGCCCGGCTTCGAGAAGCTCGATAAGAGCGGCCCCTTCGTGCCGGGGATGCGTCGGCACTATCCGGACCGCAAGTGGATCAAGCGCACGGTTCGGAGGGGGCTGGACAGCCGGGCGTTCGGGGTGGAGGCGCCGAGGTTTCTGGAGCTTGAGGTGCGTATGAGCGAGCTGGAGGACACGCTTGAGTGGGAGTGGCTGGAGCTGCTCGGTGACTCCGAATCCCAGGGTGCGGAGATCCGCGCGAGCAGGGAGGCGCTGGAGAAGTTGGAGGCGTCGCTGAGCGCGATGGAGGTCGAGAGTCCGCAGAGCGGAGATTATCTACGGAACCTCCAGGAGCGCGCGCGGGAGGTTCGGTATTCGATCGGTGTTCGGGAGCGGCGGCTCGCGTTTGATGCGAGGGAGAAGCCGGTTCAGCATGAGCAGCGTCGTCGGGCCTGACGGAGGTGTCTGGGAATCGGTGGGGCTGGTGTGCTGCTGGGTGCGATTGGCGGTGAGGTCAGCGTCTGTGGCGCGCACCAACAGCGAGCGGGTATCTTTTCGGTTCGTGTCGTCTCCCCCTCGCTGAGCCCCCATCTTTCGTCAGCATGTGCTGCACGGCGCGCGCCAACTGCGAGCCCATACCAGGAACGCGACGTTCCAGCGCCTCACGGGAGAGGGTGTTGCGACGTCAGCTGCCTCGCCGCAAGGCGGGTTCGCTCGTCCTTCAGCGCTCCTGAGTCGCTGCCTCTGAAGCCCTCCCCCTGTCTTCTGGCGGCTGGCGCCGCGAGGGGGCGGGCCCCCTGTGCCCCCCCATTGCTCCACCAGAACGCGCCGCATGGCGCGCGCCAACTGCGAATGCGTACCTCTGAGGAACGCGACGTCCCGGCGTCTCAGACTAGAGGGTGTTGCGACGTCAGATGCCTCGCCGCAAGGCGACATCAGGAGGCAAGACCTTGCGAACACG
>Ga0316204_10005572_pt1 | contig 20546 bp, 18 predicted proteins | sample 6monrhotite_MG_2_FD_205661 | JGI IMG/M metagenome (GOLD analysis project Ga0316204, IMG submission 205661) | Microbial mat bacterial communities from mineral coupon in-situ incubated in ocean water Damariscotta River, Maine, United States -... | ecosystem: Environmental > Aquatic > Marine >...
GCCTGTTGTTTACTATTTGTTTCGTGTGATGAAAATGCTTCTTCGGAAAAGAGAAGGTTTTTAACCGAATCGGTGGGAAGAATTAACAACCTACAGATTGTAATTTCTAATGATTTATGGAATGGAGCAGTTGGTGAGAAAGTGAGAGAGCACTTTGCAGCTTTAACGGATGGACTTCCGCAGCAGGAACCTATTTTTTCTATCAGTCAAATGTCTCCAGAAGCACACACTGGGTTTGCCCGAAGCTCACGCACATTTTTGCATATAGAATTGGCAAAAAAGGACACGGTAGGTATGCTGAAAGATTCGTATGCCAGACCTCAAATAGGAGCCATTATAGCGGCCACTTCCGAAGCCAAATTGATCGAATTGATCGATCAAAATCAAGAAGAAATTATCAAAGCATTTAAGAATTCAGAAATAAAAGAAAGACAGCGGCGCACGAATATTTCCTTGTTGAAAGTTGACTCCCTAAAGGAGCGCTTTGGGGTGTCTTTGAAAATGCCATCGGCATATCGTGTGGCCTCTGCTAGCGATGAGTTTTATTGGTTTAGAAAGGACTTAAAAGACGGCACCACGAATATTTTGATTTATGAGGTGCCTCTCAGCACGATTGGATCAGACAGCACGGTGATCGGGGATATCATAAAAATGAGAGATTCGATAGGTTCGGGCTATTTGCCAGTAGAGGAAGAGGGGTTATTTATTACTGAAGAATCCTATGCACCCTATTTATTTGATGCCGAAATTGATGGAAAATTTGCCTACGAAAGCAAAGGGACTTGGACAGTTAAAGATGAATGGATGGCTGGACCGTTTTTGAATTATGCCATTAAAGACGAAAAAAACAATCGCTACCTGATCATGGAGGGCTTTACATACGCCCCAACGGTAGAGAAGCGAGATTTACAATTTGAGTTAGAATCTATTTTGAAATCGGCAAAAATAGAGTAGACAAATAAGAGACAAAAAAAGCCCGAAGCATCTAATGCTTCGGGCTTTTTTGATTCTGAAAGGCTTCAGAATATATTATTTTTCTTCAATTTTATCAGTGCTATCATCCTCCTTAGAGGCGTCCTTAAATTCCTTGATACCACTACCTAAACCCCTCATTAACTCTGGAATCTTTCTTCCTCCAAATAAAAGCAAGACAATTAGTACAACTAAAACAATTTGCCAAGGACCGACAGCTAAAGGTAATATTAATGTTTCCATTCTTTTGAAATTTAAGTTACAAAGGTAACAAGAATTCCTTACAAATGACGTTTTCCATTCAAGTTTCATTCGCACGATCATTCCCTGTTAGGGCAGTTCGAATCCGTAAATGAAGCCTATTTCTGTTAACAACAAATAAATGAGTATGGCTCATTTCGCCTAAACCCTTACATTTGTATTCAATCATACTGTTTGATGGCTCATAAAGAAAAACGAGGAAAGAAGATAAAGAAAAAACTACTACACAAATATCGTTTGGTGGTGCTGAATGAAGCTACTTTTGAGGAGCGCTTTTCGTTCAAGCTAAATCGATTAAACGTGTTTGTTTTTAGCACCTTATTCGCATTTTTCTTAATTGCGATTACGACCCTATTGATAGCATTTACGCCGCTTCGAGAGTATATTCCTGGTTATTCTTCCACAAGTTTAAAAAAGCAGGCGGTGAGCCTGAGGTTTAAAACAGACTCCTTAGAACAGGCATTGAGTGTGAATGGACAATATATTGCTTCGATTAAAAAGGTGCTTACAGGTGATGTAAAAACCGTGGATTTCAATAGAGATTCTATTTTGGAGGCCGCAAGAAATGATTTGGAAATCCTAGATTTGGCTCCGTCAAGAAAAGATTCCATGTTGCGAGATATTGTCTCTCAAGAAGACAAGTACAATCCCTTAATCGACAACGAGGAGGTTAATTTCGTGCTCTTCCCTCCGGTTAAAGGCTCTATATCCGAAGATTATAATTCAGAAAAAAAACATTATGCGGTGGATGTTGTTACTACAAAAGACAGCCCCGTAAAGGCCGCTGCAGATGGTGCGGTCATCTTTGCAGATTGGACCACAGATTCGGGACATGTTATGGTTTTAATTCACACCAATAACCTGATATCTATTTACAAACACAACGCATCATTGCACAAAGAACAAGGAGAATTAGTGAAGGCTGGAGAAGTGATTGCCACTGTTGGTAATAGCGGGGAGTTAACTACGGGGCCTCACTTACACTTTGAACTTTGGAGTGATGGATATCCTATCAACCCAACCAATTTCATCGATTTCAATTAGGTATGTCTTTAAAGTCCTTCGGAGCAAAAATCTTTGCAAAAAGAGTGGTCAAGTCTATAAACGCGTGGTCCTCCAAACCCATTGAAACTCAGCAAAAAGTATTGACTGAATTGATTGCCACTGCCAAGGACACGGCATTTGGGAAAGACCACCATTTTTCAGAGATAAAGTCGGCGGCAGATTTTGCCAAACAGGTACCCATACGAGATTATGAGGCACTCAGAGAATATGTGGATCGAACCGTAGCGGGTGAAGCCAATGTCTTGTGGCCAGGCAAACCCTTGTATTTTGCCAAAACATCGGGAACTACCTCAGGCGCGAAGTACATTCCATTAACCAAAGCTTCTATGCCTTCTCATATCAAGGCGGCGAGGAATGCAATACTCTGTTACATTCATGAAACGGGTAACAACACCTTCGTGGATGGTAAAATGATTTTTTTACAAGGGAGCCCAGAAATGACAGAAAAGAACGGGATTAATATTGGTAGGTTGTCTGGGATTGTTGCACACTATGTTCCAAACTATCTGTTGAAAAACAGGATGCCGAGTTGGGAAACCAATTGTATTGACGATTGGGAAACCAAAGTGGAGGCCATTGTCAACGAGACCAAAGAGGAAAATATGACGGTCATTAGTGGTATTCCGTCCTGGGTGCAAATGTATTTTGAACGACTTCAAGCTGCGACTGGGAAGAAAGTGGGCGACCTATTTCAAAACTTTAATTTGTTTATTTATGGGGGTGTCAATTATGAGCCCTATCGGAGTAAGTTTGAAAATTTAATTGGCAGAAAGGTTGATAGTATAGAGCTATATCCTGCTTCGGAAGGCTTTTTTGCTTTTCAGAATAAGCAAAATGATCCGGGGCTTTTGCTGCAATTAAATTCAGGTATCTTTTACGAATTTGTGGAAGCGGAGTCTTTCTTTGACGAAAATCCGCAAAGAAAAACCATTGGCGACGTTTCACTAGGAGTAAACTATGTCATGCTTATTTCTTCGAATGCCGGTTTGTGGGGATACAACATTGGTGATACGGTACAATTTACTTCGTTAAAGCCCTATAAATTGGTAGTAAGTGGTCGCATTAAGCATTTTATATCCGCCTTTGGAGAACATGTTATTGGAAAGGAAGTGGAGCAAGCAATGCAGGAGGCCGCTGAGCAATTTGATTTTTCTATTTCCGAATTCACTGTCGCACCTCAAACCGAAACACAAGACGGTGAGTTGCCATACCATGAATGGCTTATTGAGTTTGACAAGGCTCCAGTTAATATGGTTGATTTGGTTGATTTTCTCGAAGGTTCTATGCGGACACAAAATAGTTACTACTTCGATCTGACGGAAGGGAAAGTCCTTCAGAAATTAAAAATCACGGCCTTGCGCCCAAACAGTTTTAACGATTATATGAAATCTCAGGGTAAACTAGGAGGGCAAAATAAGATCCCGCGTTTGTCAAACGATCGCAAAATTGCCGAAAAACTCCTTGGCCTTCAAGCCTAAAATAAGTGTTATCTTTGCCCTTTAATGAGTATTATTAGAAAACACACCCGTACACGCGCTCAAGAAAGTAGTGGGGCCATCGAACGGCTTTACATCACCATGCGTCACCTTTTTAACCGAGGCTTTTACAAGCCTATGGGAGTTTCTGGAGAAACCTTACGAGAGGCTTTGCTCATACTAAGACCAGAAATTTATGGTTCTATAGCCGAAGAGAAGATTGAACTACAAGGCCTGTTATACGTAATGGATCGTCTCCCCTACGGTATAGAGGAATGTCGCTTTATTAATCTTACCAGCGATGAAGGCTACAAAAACTCCCATTTTACCCCTATAATTCCCGCAAAGAGACGACGAAATTGCTACCGCATTGATGAGGAGCAGATGAACATTGAGGTCACTCGAGGGCGAAGTGAAATTTACGATGTTTTAACCCACCTGACCTTCCTTTATATCGAATCACATAAAATCATGAAACAGGTGATGGTGAATAATGAAGGCGAATTGATTCGAGATTGGGACAAATTAGAAGAAGCGATACTCCAAAAAGAGGATCTCTCTCAAAAAGGACGGGAAAGAGCATTAACACATACAGCAAACTTTTTAGGGCGGACCTTTGAAGAAGTTAATGAGGTGTATGCCGATTTTGCCTGCCCTGAAGATGAAGATCGCTTCTTAAAAATTATTTATTATTTAGGGAAAGGCGCCATTGCGGAGGATCAAAAAGAAGAGCAAAGACTTATCACCTTCAGTCCAGTCTTACGCGAACGCTTGGGGCATCATATTCATGGTGAGCAATGGGCAGAGCGGATAAAGAACGATTTATTTCAAAAAGAATTATTAAGGCGACCCATACATATCATTAGCGCCAACATGCATAGTGTAATGAATACACTATTTGCCGAGGCTGCTTTAGTTACCGAGAGTAAGTCAAAAAGTTCGTTTGAGCTGTACGAGTTATTAAGTAATGATGGCAATGAAAAATTACGAGATAAGGTGACTAAGAAAGCAACGTCTCATGGTATGACGTATCTGAAAGATGAAAGTGGAACTAATATTGATGTTCAAATTTTTGATACTGCTTTAATTCCAGCAGCGATACATGCGTTTGATCCTGCCTTAACTGCGGATCAAAAACCAGTGATAGTCGTGATGGATTATGCATTTGGTGAGCAGGCATACGAAACCATGGATGAGTTATTAAAACCATATATTACTGGCAACCAAAGACATTTATTAAACGTGGATTCCATTTCGATAATGGGTAAGGCAGGAATTTTGGAAGGCGGCAAAGGAGATATTATGATTCCAAAAGCTCATATTTTTGAAGGAACGGCAGACAATTATCCCTTCAAGAATAATCTTAAGAAAAGTCAATTTGAAGGGGATGATGTAAGCGTTTTTTCAGGAGCTATGATCACCGTACTCGGTACTTCTTTGCAGAATCGTGATATTTTGCGTTTTTTCAATGAGTCAACCTGGAATGTTATTGGCCTAGAAATGGAAGGAGCCCACTATCAAAAGGCGATTCAATCTGCTTCGCGAATTCGAGGCAGTATTAATTCGAAAGTAAAAGTGCGATATGCATATTATGCTAGTGACAACCCTTTAGAAACGGGAAGTACTTTAGCATCTGGCGGTTTGGGGACCACAGGAGTGAAACCCACCTACTTGATTACCAAAAAAATAATAAACCAAATTATGGTTTAAACAAAGAGGGAAAAACGGAGTTCCGACCTCTAAATGAACAAAAAAGAGTGTTAATTTAGCTTTAGGCTAAACTAAAAATATATTTTGAAAAACAACAAAGTCTTAGTTACAGGTGGTGCAGGGTTTATTGGGTCCAATTATGTGGCTCATGTGCTTGAAAATGGCACAGATGAAATAGTAGTGCTGGACAAGCTTACCTACGCTGGGGATTTAAAAAATTTAGAAGGAGTTTCCCATTTACCTAACTATCAATTTATTCAAGGAGATATTTGTGATGCTGCTTTGGTGGACAAACTGTTTGCCACGCATCAATTTGATCGAGTGGTGCATTTTGCCGCCGAATCACATGTGGATAATTCCATCACAGGTCCTGGTGCATTTATTGAAACTAATATCGTAGGGACATTTAATGTGCTGCATGCCGCCTATAAAACATGGATGGACGGGCCAAATGCCTTAAAAGATGCTTTTAGTGATGCTCGATTCCTTCATATTTCTACGGATGAGGTTTATGGTACGCTAGGAGAAACAGGTTTGTTTACAGAAGAAACGTCCTATGCGCCCAATAGTCCGTATAGCGCGTCAAAAGCTTCGTCAGATTTTATCGTGCGCAGCTATTTCCACACCTATGGAATGCCCGTGGTTACTACGAATTGTTCTAATAATTATGGCCCTAATCAGCACAAAGAAAAGTTGATTCCCACGATAATTCGCAAGGCAATTTCTGGGGACACCATCCCAATTTATGGTGACGGACAAAACATCCGAGATTGGTTATACGTATGGGATCACTGTGTTGGAATTAAGTTGGTTTTAGACAAGGGAACCTTAGGAGAAACCTATAATATTGGCGGAAGAAACGAACGTAAAAACTTGTACATAGCCCATACAATTTGTGAATTATTGGATAAACTCCAACCAAAGGAGGGATCCTACAAAGAACAGATTACCTTTGTGAGTGATCGTCCAGGGCATGATTTCAGATATGCCATTGACGCCTCAAAACTAGAAAATGAATTGGGCTGGGAAGCAGCAGAAAATTTTGAAAGCGGAATTTTGAAAACCGTTCAATGGTATTTAGGCCATACCGATCGATTATAAGTTATCTCAGAGTAGAGATGAAAAAAATTAAAAAGAATGAAAGGAATTATTTTAGCAGGAGGATCAGGTACTAGATTGCACCCATTGACACTGGCAGTTAGCAAACAACTAATGCCTGTCTATGATAAACCCATGATTTACTATCCACTATCTACATTAATTTACAGTGGAATAAAAGAGATTTTAATTATTTCAACACCCCAGGACTTGCCGTTATTCGAAAAGTTGTTGGGTGATGGAAAAAAATACGGTTGCGATTTTCAATATGCCGCGCAAGAGCATCCAAATGGTTTGGCAGAAGCCTTCATTATTGGAAAAGATTTTATTGGACAAGATAAAGTGGCGCTGATACTAGGGGACAATATTTTCTACGGAAGTGGCCTCAAATCACTATTACAGGCGAACAGTGATCCAGATGGTGGAATTATTTATGCCTATCATGTTCACGACCCAGAGCGTTATGGAGTGGTGGCGTTCGATAAAGCTGGTAAAGCCCTTTCTATTGAAGAAAAACCCGAACACCCCAAGTCAAATTATGCGGTACCAGGGATTTATTTTTACGACAACAGCGTGGTCGATATTGCTTGTAATATCGCACCTAGCGCTCGTGGCGAACTGGAAATTACTGACGTGAACAACGTCTACCTCAAGCAAGGAAAATTGAATGTAAGCATCTTAGATAAAGGGACCGCTTGGCTTGATACGGGAACCTTTGCTTCCTTAATGCAAGCCGCGCAATTTGTGGAAGTTATTGAAGAGCGTCAAGGCCTCAAGATTGGCGCCATAGAAGAAGCAGCCTACGAAATGGGGTATATCAACAAGCAACAACTTATTAAATTAGCCGAACCTTTATTAAAAAGTGGTTATGGCAAACACCTAATGCAACTCGATTAATTTTGGAGATTCAAAACACCCCATTGAAAGACTGTTTTATAGTAAAACCTCGTGTGTTCAAAGATGCTAGGGGTATTTTCTTTGAAACCTTTAACGAAGGCTCTTTTAGAGATGCTACAGGAATTATCACTCCTTTTGTGCAAGACAATCAGTCTTGCTCTACTAAGGGCGTGCTGCGTGGCCTACATTTTCAAAAAGGCTCAATGGCACAAGCGAAGCTTGTACGAGTTGCTAAAGGAGAAGTATTGGACGTGGTCGTAGATTTACGAAAGGATTCGGAAAGCTTCGGCAAGAAATTTTCTGTGCTACTGAACGATGAGAATCATTGGCAATTATATGTGCCCCGAGGATTTGCTCATGGTTTTATTACACTTTCTGAAACATCTATTTTTTGCTACAAATGCGATAACTTTTATCACAAAGAATCCGAATCAGGTATCATCTACAGTGACGCAACCTTGTCTATAGACTGGCATCTTTCGGAAGAAGAATTTATTGTTTCAGAAAAAGACTTAGAACTTCCCACATTCAAGGAAGCGATTCAATGAAAAAAATACTGGTAACTGGCGCCAAAGGTCAATTGGGGTTGTGTCTAAAAGATGCGGTTCTTGGCTATCCTGAATTTGAATTTCTTTTTGTGGATCGGGGCAATTTGGACATCGCCAACGCCCAATCCATAAATTCGTTCTTTGAACATCAATCCTTTGATTATTGCATTAATACGGCTGCTTACACCAATGTTGAAAAGGCAGAAAGCGAGTCTGATGCCGCCAATGCAACCAACGCTCACGGAGCAAAATATTTAGCCGAAGCCTGCGCCAAGAATAATACAGTCCTCATTCACATTTCGACCGATTATGTTTTTGATGGCACCAAGGGAACTCCTTACCTAGAAACAGACAACACCAATCCGATTAGCAGTTATGGTGCTTCCAAACTAAAAGGAGAGCACCATATTCAAGAGACTTGGGCTTCGCACTTTATAATTCGGACTTCCTGGTTATACTCGCAATACGGACATAATTTTTTGAATTCCATGCTTCGTTTTGCGGAAGAGGGCCGGGATTTAACCATTACGACCGAACAATTAGGAACACCCACCAATGCAAACGATTTGGCGCTAGCGGTCTTGGAAATAATCAAAAGCAACAGTGATGCCTATGGCCTGTATCACTTCAGCAATAAGGGAGAAGCCACATGGTATGATTTTGCACATGCTATTTTTACCATTTCAGGACAAATAAAAAACGTAAAACTTGCAAAAACCGACCATTACCGTACTTTTGCAGCACGGCCAGTATACAGCATACTAAACACCTCTAAAATTTCTGAAACTTTTGGCCTAGTGATGAGGGATTGGAAAGAAAGCTTACAACAGTTAATAAAGAACCATAAATAAGAAACCATGGCAGATAATAAACAGGAAGAAATAGACTTATTTCTAGTTTTAGATAAGCTTACAAAGGCCTACCATGGCCTTTTAGCTAGCATTTATAGGGGATTCCGATTTGTAATGAAACATTGGATTGTTTTGTTAGTGCTCATCTTGGGCGGATACTTTGGTGGACAAGCATGGCAACGCTCTATCACTCCTACCAAGGAAGCCAAGTTGATTGTCCAGAATAATTTTGACAGCTCTAGCTATGTGTATAATGCCATCGAGCTATTGAACGTCAAATACAAACAAGGTGACAAGAGCTTTCTAAAGAAACATGGATTTGATCTTGAATCTCCAGATCTTGATGATATCGTCATTGAGCCCATAGTCAACATTATGGACTTGCTGGAAAAGACCGAGACAAGCGATAGAAACCTAGACTCGTATATCAATAAGGCTGATTTTGAAGAGGATTTGCTAATATCAGAGGTCTTTTATCCGGAATATACCTACCATAAAATCACGCTTTCTACTGCTAAAAATGACAGAAAGATTGTGGACAAGATCTTGAACTATCTCAATAGTAATGAAAAGTTCAATGAGATTAAGGAAATTGTAATTGAGGAAACGAAATTAAGACTGGAACGCAATGATATAAGCATTACGAACATTGACGCTATTTTTGATGAGTACGCTGGGAAAAATGAAGGCGACCCTAATCCGAGTCAGGTGTTTTTCAAATCGCAGCAAAACAACAACCTTCACCAGTTAATTGACAAGAAGAAAGAGCTCATTGAAGAGAACGAAAAGCTTAAGAAAGAATTGGTAAAATACAACCAAGTGGTGTCATTAGTAAATAATCCAGGCTTTTACAGAACTTCATCTTTTACGGATAAAAAGAAAACCTTCTTGCCCATTTTCTTGGTGTTTGTTTACATCGGATTTTTTGTTGTTAGAGGCATTTATAGAAAAGGTAAAATGTACGCGGAAGAGAGCGATTCTTAAGAAATTCTTTGGTTTGGATTAGGCCTTACCTCAGGATTATCTAAGATTGAATACAGCGCACAGGATCAGAACTTTTGGTTCATCCTGGATTATTGAACAAACGCTCATGAAAGGAATCGAAAGTATAAAAAACATTCTTCAGAATCCCTTGGTTTCCAAAAGCATCAACGTGCTTTTTCTGAGAATCGTTGGTATGCTTTTGTTCTTCGGTCTCACTTTATTTCTCACCAATAATTTTGACCCAACACAGGTAGGTCAGTACGACTTTAGCAGGGCATTATTGATCTTTTTAGGCGGTATTTGTGTCTTCGGAATGCATCAATCCGTCATCTACTATTCGGGCTATCTAAAGGCAAATAATGCATTGCCTTATTTGAAAAAGGTCTATGGTAAAATGGTGGTCATCGTCTTAGTTTTGGCGGCTCTATTCTTGCTTCTGATTTCTTTTATAAGTCCGCAGTTTATTGACAAGGCTTTTGATAAAGAAGTATCGCGACTGGTAATTAACTCAGTATTTGTGTTGTTTTTCTACGGAATTACACTCCTAAATATTGATGTTTTTAGAGCCATCAATAAAATCTATATTTCAGAAATATACAGAAACGTACTGCGCTACGCGCTATTTTTTGGCGCCATACTCGGGCTCTACTTCACCAATAACCCACAGTATTTGGTCGAAGTGTTTTTACTCAACTTTTTGTTTTTGGGAGTTATTTCAACCCTCTACCTCTTCTATTATTTTTCAAAGACGAAGCAGGAAGAAATTGCGGCGGATATTTCATACAAAGATATTGTGAAGCGATCAGGTCCTATGGCGATTAGCGCCATTACCTATTTACTGATGCAAAGTGTCGATATCATTTTATTAACCAAATACAGCAGCTTTGAGCAAGTAGCGTATTATTCGGTCGCCATCAAACTTACTACGATTTTGTCCTTGGTTTTGGCATCTGTGAATACCGTGTACGCACCTACTTTTGCAGAATGGTATAGTTTAAAGGATTTCAAAAGCCTTAAAATTGGGATTAAGAAGTCTACCCGACTCATTTTTGTCCTCACATTTCCAGCCATTTTGGTAGTATTGCTCTGTGCAAATTTCATTCTTGGTCTCTTTGGAAATGACTACACTTCAGCGAAAAGCGCCTTGATCGTATTATTGATAGGACAGGCGGTGAATGCATTGTGTGGCTCTGTAGGTGTTTATATGAATATGACCGGCAAACAAGTTGTTTTTCAGCGTATTTTGATAACCGCTTTTGCCATCAACGTGACGCTAAATCTCATCCTCATACCGAAATACGGCATGTTGGGTGCGGCAATAGCCACTAGTATTTCGACGATATTCTGGAATATTTTGACTACAGCATATATTTATAAGAAAGATAAGATATCCACCTTTTTAACCTGGAAATGACAACGAGTTTAGTAGATTTTTTTGTGATCGGAGTGGCCCGCGGAGGGACTACTTCCTTGTACAATTATTTACAGCAGCATCCAGGGATATTTTTACCTGCCGTTAAGGAATGCAACTATTTTTCTGTGGTAGAATCTTTAGACAAAGAGGTGTATGAGCGGCCCAAAGCTGGCGAAGAATACCATATGAAGATCATTCGGTCTGAAGCCGTTTACTCCGAGTTATTTTTAACTGCAGAAGAGGGGCAATTAAAGGGAGAGGTGAGCCCGTCTTATATGTGGGATCAAAGCACTGCCGCCCGTATTTTTAAGTACAATAAAGAAGCCAAGATTATCGTGAGCCTTCGCAATCCAATTGAACGGGCGTTTAGTCATTATTTAATGCACGTTCATACGGGTCATGAAAAGGCAGCCACCTTTGAAGAAGCCCTGGCGCAAGAGCGAAATACAATCTGGGGAGGAGGAAATATGTACTTGGAAATGAGTACGTATTATTCACAACTAAAACCGTATTTTGATCTTTTTGACAAGAGACAAATTAGGGTGTTGATTCAAGAAGAATGGACTCAGCATAGTGCGGAAGCCATGAACGACACCTTTCGATTTTTAGGAGCACCTCCCACGGAAGGCGAATGGAACGAAACGACGTTTAATGCCTCAAAACAACTGAAAAACAAAGGCTTGCTTGATGTATTACGTTCAAAAAAGATAAAAAACTCATTGCGTAAAATAGTTCCCGAGAAGACGCGAGATAAGATCAAAGAAAAACTGTTTTATAAGGATGGTCCAAAGGCCGCTCTGGATTCAGCCACTTATGAAAAACTGAAGGCATACTTTAAAGAAGATATGAAACAGACCGAGGCCTTAACTGGCTTGGAACTGTCTGAGAAATGGAATTTTAATTAAATTGACAAGGTCGCATTCATGATTAGTACCCAACATAAAACAATTTTCGTGCACATCCCAAAAGTAGCGGGACAAAGCATAGAAACCATTTTTTTGGATGATTTGGGACTGAAATGGAACCAAAGAGATGCCCTACTCATGCGGATTAAAAAACCAGAGGAACAAGGCCCACATAGACTGGCTCATCTAAGAGCAAAGGACTATGTTTCGCTAGGATATATAGACGCAGCTACCTTTGATGCGTTTTTTAAGTTTTCGTTCGTTAGAAACCCCTATGCACGGGTTTTGTCATTGTATCATTATTTAGGGTATTCCAGAATAATTTCCATAGAAAAGTTTGTTGAAAAAGTGCTGGCTAAAAAAGTAAGTGAACACCATTTTTTCTATCAATCGCAATATGAGTATTTGTACAGTGATACTGGAGAACTTTTGGTTGATTTTGTAGGCAAATTGGAGCAACTATCAGAGGACATTAAGGTGATTTTAAGTAAAACAGGCCAAGAGGGCAAACCAATGCCGCACGTTAATAAATCGGAAAAGGGGCTGAAGCGTGGTCTTACCTCTTTATTGACCAATCCAACACTGCTAGCGCACCTCCGTTTTGATAAGTTACTATCAAATAAGAAAGTGAAATCGCTTAGCGAGCATGAAAAGGAAATGATTTATCAATTATATGCTAAGGACTTTGAGCACTTTGCCTATGAAAAGTAAGAAAAACATACTTTTTATTAGCATTGCGAACGATATGTATGGTTCGTCAAAAGTGCTATTATCTTTGGTGCTGCAAATGCAGAAGCACAGCAAAGACTATCACCCTATCGTGTGCCTACCACCGGGAGATGGACCTTTAAAAGAGATTTTGAAAGAATCTGGCATACACATTTTGGAAATGCCTGTGGTTAAATTAACCCGATCCATGCTGAAGTCATTGAACTTTATTTGCTTATTTCGGGACTATTTTAAGGCGAAGCGTATATTAAAAAGAGAGCTTAAAGGGATAGAAATTAGTTGTGTGCAATCAAATACGCTAGCCACTATGTTTGGGGCGATGTACTGTGTTTTTCATAAACCGAAACATATCGTACATGTCCATGAAATTATGGATCGTCCAAAGGTTGCGCGTCTTTTTTTTAAGACAATCCTGCAATTGTTTAGCGGGCATATCGTTTATAATTCTATCGCAACGCAGCAGTTTTATGACGGTATGTCTCCGAGAATAAAAAGAAAGTCTACGTTAATTTTAAATGGCGTAGATCGGGGGGAAGTGGCGACTTCCGAAGAAAAGATTAGAAGCATTCGAAAGGAGTTATTTGCTGCTTCGGAAGATCAATTTTTGATAGGACTTGTTGGGCGAATCAATCGGCTAAAGGGGCATCAATTATCATTGGAGGCTTTTCAGTCGATGGCAGATAAGTACCCAAAAGCGAAATTGTGTTTTGTGGGCTCAACACCTCCCAATCAGGAGTTTTATTTAACTAACTTACAAGACGAAGTGCAACGAATGGGAATAGAAGACAAAGTGAGTTTTGTAGATTTTCAAGACAATGTCTATGCAGTTTTGGAGTCTTTGGATTTGGTCCTGGTGCCCTCTACAGAGCCAGAATCATTTGGGCTAATAGTAGTGGAAGCGATGTTGTCAAAAAAAGCAGTGATCGGCTCTGATATTGGTGGAATATCCACCATCATTGAACACGGAGAAACGGGATTACTTTTCCCCCCGAATGACAAAGAAGCGTTGGCGGAAGCGATAACAACTTTAATGGAAAATAACGATCAGAAGCAATTGCTCGAATCGAATGCGTTCAAAAAGGCAGAAGCCGTGTATTCGACCAATGCCATGTATCAAAAGTTTAACCAGTTATACAATAGCGAATTGTAAATGGGACAGTGGTTTTATAAATTATGCTTAGTTGTTCTCATTTGGTCTCTTCAAAAGGCAAATGTGGAGCTTTCTTTCACGGTTTCTCTAGTGGTAGCCATGATGTGTTTTAGAAAGAAAATTGCGGGCACGGCGGCATTATTTATCATCATACTTTCTGGACTTGTTCTCATAGGGTCCATCACTATTTTTAATCCTGAAAATGACTATTATTATTTCTTCAAAGACCTGGTTTACTTTTTAAGGCCGATCACCGTAGTGGCTTCTGGGTATTTTATTACGATGCGTCTTGAAAATAAAAAGGCCTTTCTAAATATACTGGTGTTGATGGGCTTTTATTTTGCCTTTATGCACCTCTTTAAAATGGCAGTGAATTTTACTATTATTCCTGCAGACACTACTCGGATTCGAACGTATTTTGGGAGATATAACCATGTCGAAACCATAGCGCTTATTATTATTATTTGCGTACGAGAGCTTCCTATGAAGCGCTCCCGATATAAGTTTTTCTACCAAGTCATGGTGGCTTGCTTGGTGGTTTCCTTTCTGTTTTATTTTTCTAGAACAATGATATTGGTGGTTATCTCTATGTCTTTGGCTTACTATGGCTACTTAAAACTCAATCAAAAAAGTGCGATTCTGCTATCGGGAATGCTCGTTCTGGGATCTATAGGGATCGCAGCTCTGAGTACTTATGAACCAGAAAAGGAAAATGGAGTGGTGGTAGACTCCTTTTTTTCTAAGCTGAAAAACTCTTTCGATGAAAGTTTTAGTCTAAAAAACGTCGATGTCACAAGCATGGATCGCAGGGTATTATGGAAGCATTGGCGCGCCTATGAAGCACATATGGTATACGGGGAGGTTGACAAAGAAAAACAATGGTTGACAGGGCAAGGGTTTGGATCTACCGTAGACATTGGTTTTGAAGCAAAATTGGACGGTGAAATGACTCAACACCTTTCTTTGACGCACAACGGTTTTGCCTATCTCTACTTGAAAACAGGAATCTTTGGGATGCTGATTTATTTGGTGATGGTTTTGTACTTGTATTCCTTCGCCTATACCACTCAAAAAGAGCCGCTACAAGTTATAGGAAACAACCTTTTGGTAGGATGCGCCTTTTATATTTTAATCTCTAGCTTTGTAGTGACAGGAATTTTTAAACCTTATGACATGGCAACCCTGCTCATTGGGGGCGCCTTTGCATTAAAACAAATGAAACTTGAAAATTGGAATAATAGGAACAAGGGGAATACCTAATTATCATGGTGGCTTTGAACAGTTCGCTGAATTTTTCTCAGTTTTTCTGAAGAAAAAGGGGCATGATATTTCTGTCTATTGCTCGCACGATCACCCGTATCAAGAAAATGAATTTGAGGGTGTACAACTGATTCACTGTAAGGATCCCGAGCATAAAATAGGCACTGTTGGCCAGTTTGTGTACGATTTTAATTGTATACAAGATGCGCGCAAAAGGGATTTCGATATTATTCTTCAATTGGGTTATACCAGTAGTTCTATTTGGCACTGGCGAATGCCAAAAAGCGCGATTGTAATCACGAATATGGATGGCTTGGAGTGGAAACGAACCAAGTATAGCAAAAAAGTACAGCGTTTTCTAAAATATGCAGAATCGCTCGCCGTAAAAGGAAGCGATTATCTGATAGCCGACTCTGTGGGAATTCAGGATTATTTAAAAGAAAAATACAAAGTACCATCCGAGTTTATTGCTTATGGATCTGTCCCTTTTGAAGATCCAAACTTGGACACCATTTCTGAATACGATGTGGCGCCAGACGCCTATAATATGCTTATTGCCAGAATTGAACCAGAAAACAATATCGAGACAATTTTGGATGGCGTTGCTCAAATGAATGCTGAGGTGCCCTTTTTGGTGGTGGGAAAACACGACACGAATAAATTTGGTGCTGCGATGAAAGAAAAGTACAAAGCGCATAAAAACATTCGCTTTTTGGGAGGTATTTATAATTTAGAGCACCTCAACAACCTTCGTTACTATTCCAAAGTGTATTTTCACGGGCACACCGTGGGAGGTACCAATCCATCGCTATTGGAAGCCATGGCAAGTAAGTCGCTCATTGTGGCTCACGACAACCAATTTAATGAAGCCATTTTAGCCGAAGACGCCTTCTATTTTAGCAATGCGGAAGAGGTGACTTCAGCATTAAGGAGAATAAAGTCGAAAGCAGATTTCGAACCCATACTCATCAATAATTTTAATAAAATCAAAAACTCGTTTTCCTGGGAAATTATTAATAATGCCTACCTAGCCTTTATGGAGAAAACCTATGAGCAAAATAAGTAACCTTCTCACTTCTCAAAAAACCTATGTGGTTTTAGTAGCGGCACTGCTGGTGTCGTTGCCATTTTCGTATGGTTTCAGTACAGGTTTGCTCATTACTCTATGCGCCGCTTCACTGGTGTCATTAAAGTTTCACAAGCTACGATTTGACAAAAAATTACTTCTCCCATCCCTATTTTATGGATTGATGGTGGTCTCACTTTTATGGACTTCTGATCTAAAAAATTCAATTAGAGGACTGGAGCGTCAGTTGGCAATGGTATTGGTGCCAATGGCATTTATAGCCATGCCTGCGCTGTCTGTTCAAACTAGAAACCGGATTCTGTATTGGTTTGCCTTATCATTGGCAGGCATAGCTATTTTTCTTGTTATTTGGGCAGCGGCATTGTATGAACCCGGCGCAACCGACGTTTTCTTTTATCACGCGTTAGTGGCTCCTTTAGACCTCAATGCTATCTATGTTTCGGTTTTTGTAGCGCTCTCTATTTTGTTTCTTCTTTTTAAACAAAAAAGAAGCGTGCAGAGTCTGATGGCCTTGGGAATCTTAGCCGTATTTCTCCTGCTATTGGCTTCAAAAATTATTATCGTTGCGACTGTTATTCTCGGTTTTTTCGGAATGCTCAACACATTTAAAAGAAGTACCATCTTCAAAATCCTCCCTTTTCTTATTTTGGGCTTGGGCTTACTAGTATTTACGTCGAATCCTATAGAAAAAAGGTTCCAAAGAGAGATTAGCAGCTCTAATATTTCTGAAGTACTACAGAAAGAGCAGTTTAACAAAGTATACGATTGGACAGGGACGACCATACGGTTGTTTCAAGCACGAATTTTCACTGAAATGCTTGGGGAAGAGTCTATTTTTTGGACAGGTTATGGCATCAATAATTCGAAAGATAAAATTATCGAAAAACAAAAGCAGTATAACCTTTGGCAGGGGTACTACACCTATAATTTCCACAACCAATACATACAAGCCTTTGCCGAATTAGGTATCTTCGGCCTAATATGCTTATTTTTATTGTTTGGAGCATTGCTAAAGCGGTACTTGGAGACAAAAGACAGTCTATTGTTGTTTCTATTTTTCATCATGTTCGTGGTGTTTATCACCGAATCCTACCTCTGGAGACAAAGAGGATTGTATCATTTTTTAGTGTTGTACGGCCTCTTTTTAAAGACCGAGCCAACTACCAAACCAATAACACCTCAAGAAAACTAATGGTCAACCAATGAGAATCCTGCTCGCTTCTATATATCCTTGGATTTATGTGTTGTTATTCTTAACAATACCCTTTGACAATTATGTGCGAGTGCTCCCCAATATTTTAATGGGAATCTTGGTGCTAACCTTCCCCTTTATTGTAGAGAAAGCACATTTCAAAAAGCTTAAGAAGGTACCTACATTGCTATTTATCTTATTTTGTGTTTATATCGTCTTAAATGCATTGGTCGCTGGCAGATTGGAGGGGGATTTTGTGTTAATTAAAAAGATATTACTCGCTTTTGGTTTAGTGCTTTTGTACATACCAATTCAAGATTCAGAAAAGATAAAACGAGCCATACTATTTTCATCCTTGGCCGTCATATTGTTTTCGGTAATCAATATTTTCGTGATCATCAATACTTCGGAAGACATTGTTCTTGGGTTTTCCCGCCAAGTTATTGAAGCCTTGCTAATTGAGCGCCTTTATCTGGGCTTTATAGCCATCTTAAGTGTTTTGATTTCATATCAGGCCATTCAACCAAAATTTCATCCTAATAACAAGTATTTTCTAGCAAACATCATAGTTAATGTCTTGTTTGTCTTTTTGTTGGTGTCGAAAATTGCAGTCATCATCTTGGGGGTGTTATTTATGCTAAGACAATTGTACGGAGCTAAAAGAGTGCTGCGTTTTCCAATAGCTTTGGTTCTTGTAAGCGCCATGGCATTTGGTGTTTTCGCAATGATGCGCTCAGAAAAAAATCAGGATCAACAACGGTCATTTTTGGAAAGCACCCTTACATGGGAACTGCGAACTGAAGTCTGGAAGTGTGTTTCATATATTAGTGAGTCCGAAGGCCTTTTGGTGAGTGGTTTTGGGTTTAACGAGACTAAAGAAAAATTGGTGGCTTGTTATCAAGAACGTATAGAAAATGATTACAAACGAGGCGTTTTTGTCACCTTACGCCATAATACGCATAATCAGTTTGCGGATATTTATTTTAATTGGGGAATTATAGCATTAGTGCTGTTCGTCAGTTTTTTATTAGCATTATTTTTTACAAATCAGAAGCGTTTTTTGTCCGTTGCATATCTTATCACATTGGTAAGTTATTGCATGGTAGAGAATGTCTTTCACAGACAAATTGGAGCCTATTACGTTGGATTTGTTTTAATTGCCACCTTGATTCAGTATCAAATGGAGGAAAACAATGACAAAAAACAGGCATAATACGCATGGCAAATTGTATTTTTGCCAACTTTAGAATTGGTTGTAAATGATCGGAAATTAAATTTAAAAAGCGCTCCTTGGAGCAGTTAAAGAATAGCATGAAAATAGCAGTAATTGGAACAGGGTATGTAGGTTTGGTTACAGGAACATGTTTAGCGGAAACCGGGAACGAAGTGATTTGTGTCGACATTGATGCCGAAAAAGTCGAGAAAATGCGGAACGGTGTTGTCCCTATTTATGAGCCTCACTTGGATGTACTATTTGAAAGAAATATCAAGGCAAACAGATTGCAGTTCACTACTTCTTTGAAAGAAGGCCTGGATCATGGAGCCATTATTTTTCTAGCATTGCCAACTCCTGAGGATGAGGATGGTTCTGCCGATTTATCCTATGTTTTAAATGTTTCTGAAGAAATAGGGAAACTGATGACTTCTTATAAAGTCATAGTAGATAAAAGCACAGTGCCCGTAGGTACTGCCGAAAGGGTACAAAAGGTGATTGCCTCCAATGCAACATGTGAATTTGACGTAGTTTCAAACCCTGAGTTTTTACGAGAAGGGTTTGCCGTAGATGATTTCTTAAAGCCTGAACGTATCGTAGTGGGGTCGAGTAGCGAGCGAGCCACCGCATTGATGCAGAAGCTGTACAATCCTTTTGTGCGCTCTGGCAACCCAGTAATAGTGATGGACGAGAAGTCGGCCGAATTGACGAAATATGCGGCTAATTCGTTTCTTGCTACTAAGATTACATTCATGAACGAAATCGCGAACTACTGTGAAAAGGTAGGAGCCGATGTAGATAAAGTACGAGTTGGAATGGGCACGGATTCGCGTATTGGGAAACGTTTTCTTTTCCCTGGCATTGGATACGGAGGTTCTTGTTTTCCAAAGGATGTAAAAGCGCTTCGGAAAGCGGGAATGGATGTGGATTACGATTTTAAAATATTGAATTCGGTGATTGAAGTGAATCAGAAACAAAAGAGCATTTTAATTCCGAAGATAAAAGAGCATTTTAGCAATCAATTGAAAGGGAAGAAAATAGCAATTTGGGGACTGGCATTTAAACCAGAAACCGATGATATTAGAGAAGCGCCTGCTATCGATGTGATGAATGCATTGCTGGATGAAGAGGCTGATTTACATGTGTTTGACCCTGAAGCAATGCCAAATATTGAAAAGAGATTTGGGAATGCACTCACCTATGGAAACTCCATGTATGAGGTCTTAGAAGATGCTGATGCACTCGTAATTTGTACGGAATGGAGCATTTTTAGATCTCCAAGCTTTTCTAAAGTGAAGCAACTTTTGAAAACTTCAACCATCTTTGATGGTAGGAACCTTTATCAAGTAGAAGACATGGCTAAGGAAGGATTCAGTTATGTATCCATAGGCCGAAAAGAAGCAAATAAATAGCGTGGACCAACCAAGAAAAAGAGTATTAGTTACAGGAGCAGCTGGATTTTTAGGCTCCCACCTTTGCGATAAATTTATCGCGGAAGGCTACGAGGTGCTTGGTATGGACAATCTCATTACAGGCGACTTAAAAAATATTGAACATCTTTTCAAGCTTCCTAACTTCGAATTTTACCACCACGATGTGACCAAATTTGTCCATGTGCCAGGTAACTTGGATTATATTTTGCATTTCGCGTCTCCCGCAAGCCCCATTGATTATTTGAAAATTCCAATTCAAACACTCAAAGTAGGCTCTTTAGGGACACATAATTTATTAGGAT
>Ga0316204_10005573_pt1 | contig 20545 bp, 13 predicted proteins | sample 6monrhotite_MG_2_FD_205661 | JGI IMG/M metagenome (GOLD analysis project Ga0316204, IMG submission 205661) | Microbial mat bacterial communities from mineral coupon in-situ incubated in ocean water Damariscotta River, Maine, United States -... | ecosystem: Environmental > Aquatic > Marine >...
CGGCCAATATTTGCATTCCCACCAATCAGAACCATGCCAATATCCAGAAAGATTTTGAAGCCTTTGTGCCGCAAATCATCGACAGGGAACAGGACGAGGTGCGATTGCTGATGGAGATGTTGGTGCGCTCTTATGATCCCTGTATATCCTGTTCAACCCATTTCCTGAATGTTGAATTTGTCTAGCAGCGCTGAAATACCTCTGTAATAAATATGCTAGCGCCCACTGTTGTCATTGGTTTAGGTAACCCCATGATGAGCGATGAAGGCATTGGCGTAGCAGTGGTTGCGCGCCTGCAACAATGTGCTGACCTGCCTGTTGATGTAGAAATTATTGACCTGGGCACAGGTGGCTTGAGTGTGCTTCATGAAATCAGCGGAAGACGCAAAGTGGTTTTTGTTGATTGTGCCTACATGGACGCTTCTCCAGCGACGATGCGCCGCTTTACGCCGGATGAGGTGGTCAGCACCAAGCTGCAAATACGTTTGTCACTACACGAGGGTGATCTGTTGCAGACGCTCGAGCTGGCCAAACAACTGGGCGAGTTGCCACCAGAGATTGTGATTTATGGCGTCGAGCCGGAGCAGGTTACATTTAACCTGGGGCTATCTGATGTTCTGGAGATGAAACTTGACGATTACGTGGCAACAATTCGCCAAGAGATTCAATGAGCAAAACAAACTCCGAGCATATACAATCTTTACATCATGGCCGCTGACTGTTTCCGGTTCACTGTTAAAATAACGAATTTGGTTTTGCATATCCCACACAGGTAGATAGCATGGCTACAGCCTTCATATCCCATTCCGATTGCGCGCACCACGAAATGGGGGCGAACCACCCGGAATGTCCGGCGCGTTTATCGGCCATATCAGATCAATTAATCGCCAGTGGGCTTGATATCCTGTTGCGCCATTACGAAGCACCACTCGCCAGTCGCGAACAGCTTTTCCGTGTTCACGACGAGCAATACATTGCAACACTCTTTCAGCTTGCCCCTACAGATGAGGCGCTGGTTTGGATTGATCCCGACACTGGCATGAACTCACATACGTTAACGGCTGCCCTGCGTGCCGCCGGAGCAGCGGTACACGCAGTGGACCTGGTTATGCAGGGTGAGGTTGCCAACGCGTTTTGCAATGTTCGGCCGCCCGGCCACCACGCCGAGCATGACCGGGCCATGGGGTTTTGTTTTTTCAACAACGTCGCCGTCGCTGCCACTCACGGCCTCGATGTTTGGGGATTGGAGCGGGTGGCCATTGTCGACTTCGATGTCCATCACGGCAACGGTACCGAGGACATCTTCAAAGATCAGTTCAATGTGTTGTTGTGCTCTACTTTTCAACACCCTTTTTATCCATACAGCGACGCAAGCGGCAGCAACGACCACATAATTAATGTTCCCCTGCCGGCCGGAACAACGGGGGATGAATTTCGTCGCGCCGTGCAAGCCCATTGGTTGCAGCCGTTGGCGGAATTCAAGCCGCAATTGATTCTGATTTCGGCCGGATTCGATGGCCACGTGGAAGACAAGATGGCGGAATTTAACCTCACGGAACAGGATTACGCCTGGGTAACGGATGAGATCAAAACAATCGCTGATGCTTGCTGCGACGGCCGTATCGTTTCGGTATTGGAAGGGGGCTATGCTCTATCGGCGCTAGGACGCAGTGTCGCGGCACACCTCAGGGCGCTGCTAGGCTGACGACCCGCTTGTTTTTTTCAGCGTATTAATGGATGCAATAGCCGTCTGCGCTACAAACAATGACGCCGGATCAGCGCCGCCAGTCTTTTGTCAATAAATGCCCAGGGGCTAACCATAATCGAAGCCGCCTATGGCCGCCTGATATACTGGTTGTAACTTGAACGGGGAATGAACAACGACTATGCCATTGCCCCAGGTGGCATATGATTTGAGAGTACATTAAATGCACGAGATGTCCCTTTGTGAAGGTGTATTACGGGTGATCGAGGAGCAGGCTGCTGTTCAGAACTATCACAAGGTCAAAACTGTGTGGCTGGAGGTGGGCGCGCTGGCCGGTGTCGAGGTTGATGCCCTGCGGTTTGGTTTTGACGTGGTGATGAAGGGGTCAATTGCCACCGATGCCACCCTGGAGATTATCGAACTTGAGGGCCAGGCCTGGTGCCCGCAGTGTATGAAGAATGTGATGATCCGGCAGCGTTTTGAGGCCTGCCCCGAATGCAGTAATTATCACTTGCAGGTTAATGGCGGTGAAGAGTTGCGGATCAAAGAACTGGAGGTAGAGTAATGTGTATCGACTGTGGTTGTGGCACGGATGAGGTGAGCATTGATGGTCGCTCTTATCACTCTGGGCACCATGCCCATGCCCCCCATATCAGCAACAGCCGCATGGTGCGGATCGAGACTGATATCCTGGCCAAGAACAACGAATATGCAGCGCGTAATCGGGATTTTTTTGCCGAGCGAGGCATCCTGGCGCTGAATCTTGTTTCCAGCCCCGGCTCGGGCAAAACAAGCTTGTTAACACGTACCATTACGGATTTGAATTCATCGCAGGCCATCAGTGTCATCGAAGGTGATCAGCAGACCACTAATGATGCCGAGCGTATTCGTGCCACAGGTGTGGCCGCGGTACAGATCAACACCGGCAAGGGCTGCCACCTCGATGGCCACATGGTGGGCCATGCACTTGAGAAACTAGCGCCCGAAACCAACAGCCTGTTGTTCATTGAAAACGTCGGCAACCTGGTCTGCCCGGCCGAGTTTGATCTGGGCGAGGCGCACAAGGTGGTGATCCTGTCGGTGACCGAAGGCGAGGATAAACCGATCAAATACCCGGACATGTTTCACGCCGCCGATGTAATGCTGCTCAACAAGGTCGACCTGTTGCCTTATCTCGATTTTGATGTGGACAAGTGCATTGCTTATGCCAAACGGGTTAATCCAGATATCGACGTTATTCAGCTCTCGGCCACCAAAGGTGATGGCCTTGCGGATTGGTATGCGTGGCTCGAAGAGCGTAGGGTGCACCCCGAATGCGGGTATAAACGCACCGCGCACCATGTGCCAAGCGAGAGCATCAATGGTGCGTATAACGCACCCTACGGCGAGGAAGTTTAACCATGTGTCTGGCCATTCCCGCCGAGGTGATAGCGATAGACGGCGACAACGCCGTGGTTTCGCTTGACGGTGTAAAAAAAGAGATCTCCCTGGCCCTGCTGGAGGATGTGGTGGTGGGCGACTATGTGCTGCTCCATGTCGGTTATGCACTTAGTAGAATTAGCCCGGAAGAGGCAAAAAAGACGCTGGCGTTGTTTGCCGAGGCCGGCTTACTAGAGTCCCGCTCATGAAATACGTCGATGAGTTTCGCGATCAGCAGCAGGCCCGCGCCATTGCCGCAGCTATCGCCCGAGAGGCCAGGCCGGAACGCCATTACCGGCTGATGGAGTTCTGCGGTGGCCATACTCACGCCATCTTTCGTTATGGCGTGCAGGATCTAATGCCCGCCAACGTCGAGTTTGTTCATGGCCCCGGTTGCCCTGTTTGCGTGCTGCCTATCGGCCGTATCGACGAGGCCATGCAGCTGGTGGAAAAACATGGCGTGATTCTCTGCACCTATGGCGACATGATGAGGGTACCGGCCGGCAACCGCCGCAGCCTGATGCAGGCCAGGGCCGACGGCGCCGACATCCGCATGGTCTATTCCACCCAGGATGCGCTGAAGATCGCCCGTGATAATCCGAATCAACAGGTGGTCTTTTTTGCCATCGGTTTCGAGACCACCACACCGCCCACCGCTGTCGCCATTAAACAGGCCCAGGCGGAAGGGCTGCAAAACTTCTCCGTCTTTTGTAACCACGTGCTCACCCCGGCTGCCCTCGGCGCCCTATTGAATGCCGAGCAGCCGGTGGCTGTCGACGCCTTTCTTGGTCCCTCCCATGTCAGTACCGTCATCGGCAGCCGACCTTATGAACAGTTTGCCGAGCACTATGGCAAGCCGATCGTGATTGCCGGTTTTGAACCGCTGGATGTGATGCAGTCGGCGCTGATGGCGATTCGCATGCTCAATGAAGGGCGCTGCGAGGTGGAGAATGAATACAGCCGTGCCGTCAGCCGCGACGGCAATACCAAGGCCCAGGCATTGGTAAATGAGGTGTTCGAGTTGCGTGATAGTTTCGAGTGGCGGGGCCTGGGGTTGATCCCCGATAGCGCCCTGAAAATTCGGCAAGAGTTCGTCGGGTTTGATGCCGAGAAACGTTTTCCAGTCCATGCTCAGCCGGTGACCGACATCAAGGGGTGTGAGTGCCCAGCCATTCTGCGTGGACAGAAAAAACCGCTGGAGTGCAAACTGTTCGGCACGGTCTGCACACCGGAAAACCCCATGGGTTCCTGCATGGTCTCTTCAGAAGGGGCCTGCGCTGCCTATTGGAGTTACGGCCGTTTTCGGAACGTGCCAGGAGACGATCAAGCATGAATCTTAATATCAAAACCGGCAAGGTAGAGATGAGCCACGGTAGCGGTGGCCGCGCCATGGCCAAGCTGATCAACGAGCTGTTTATCAAACACCTGGACAACCCGCTGTTGCGCCAGGGTAACGATGGCGCCTGTTTCGAAGTGGCTGCTGGGCGCATGGTGTTGTCCACCGACGGCCATGTGATTTCACCGCTGTTTTTCCCCGGTGGCGACATCGGCAGTCTGGCGGTGCACGGCACGGTCAACGACGTCGCTATGTCTGGCGCCAGGCCGCTCTATCTGGCGGCAGGTTTCATTCTGGAAGAGGGCTTTGCGCTGGCTGACCTTGAGCGGATTATCATCAGCATGGCCAATGCGGCTGAAGCGGCTGGGGTGAGCGTGGCTTGTGGTGACACCAAGGTGGTGGAGCAGGGCAAGGGCGACGGCGTGTTCATCACCACCACTGGCGTCGGTGTGGTGCCCGAGGGGGTGAATATCTCCGGTGACAAGGCACAGCCCGGTGATGCAATCCTGATTAGCGGCAGCATGGGTGATCACGGCGTGGCGATTCTATCCAAACGCGAAAACCTGACATTCGAGACGACTATCGAATCGGACTCTGCGGCCCTGAATGGACTGATCGCGGAGATGGTGACAGCGGTACCGACTATCCATTGTCTGCGCGACCCCACTCGTGGTGGCCTGGCCACGACCCTGAATGAACTGGCGGGCCAGTCCGGCGTCGGCATGCAGCTCGACGAGGCGGCCATTCTGGTCAAACCTCAGGTGGCGGCGGCCTGTGAACTGCTGGGTTTAGATCCGCTCTACATCGCCAACGAAGGAAAATTGATCGCCATCTGTCCGCAAGACGAGGCAGAGAAGTTACTCGCGATCATGCGCGATCATCCTTTGGGAAAAGAGGCCGCCATCATCGGTCAGGTCAGCGCAGACAAACACCATCTGGTGCAGATGCAGACCCGCTTCGGTGGACAGCGGGTGGTCGACTGGCTGGCTGGTGAACAGCTGCCACGAATCTGTTAATGGAACAGGGTGATGACTGCTATGGCGAACGCATTCGTATTCGCGGCATCGTCCAGGGGGTGGGTTTCCGGCCGACGGTGTGGCGCATTGCCCATGAGTTAAAGCTGGCAGGCTCGGTGCGCAACGATGGCCAGGGTGTGCTTATCGAGGTTTGGGCCGAGACTTCACTCATAGATCAATTGTTGCTGCAGCTGCAGGCGCAACTGCCACCGCTGGCAAAGATCGATACCATTCAGCGACAGCCTATCATCGGCAATGCAAAAACCAGGTGCTTTGAAATCATTGCCAGTGATGCAGGCGCGGTTGCAACAGCCGTTGTTGCCGATGCGGTTACCTGTCCCGCCTGTCTGGCCGAGGTCAACGATCCCGCCAACCGCCGTTACCGTTACCCCTTCACCAACTGCACCGACTGCGGGCCGCGCTTCTCCATCGTCAAGGCGATCCCCTACGACCGGGCCAACACCAGCATGGCGGTGTTTAAGATGTGTCCGGCCTGTCAGGCTGAGTATGACGATCCGGCAGACCGCCGTTTTCACGCCCAGCCTAACGCCTGCCCCGAGTGTGGACCATCACTGTGGTTGCTGGATAACCAGGGTGATCACATAGCCTGTGACGATGTCATCGAACAGGCCGCCCGGTTGATCAAGGCGGGGCAGATCGTCGCTATCAAGGGTATTGGTGGTTTTCATCTCGCCTGTGATGCCGCAAACGAAACAGCAGTGAACAGACTGCGGCAACGCAAACGGCGCTTCCACAAACCCTTTGCCTTGTTGGCTCGGGATGTGGAAATGATCCGCAGCTATGCCTTTATTGATGAACAGGAACAGACCTTATTGCAAAGTAGTGCCGGACCGATCGTGTTGCTGCAGGCACAGGGCGAATCACTGGCCACGAGCGTCGCACCTGGGCATAGGCAGCTGGGGTTCGCCTTGCCCGCCACACCGCTGCATCATCTGTTGCTGCAGGCGTTGGAAAATCCTGTAGTGTTCACGTCGGGCAATGTCAGCGATGAGCCCCAGTGCATCGCCAATGATGAAGCGCTGGAAAAGCTTTGTGTTATCGCCGATGCCTTTTTGTTGCACGATAGGGAGATCGTCAATCGTGTTGATGATTCGGTGGTCAGATCTATCTCTGGGCAAGCCACCATACTACGTCGCGCCCGAGGTTACGCACCCGCGGCCATCACGCTACCGCCCGGTTTTGAAAACAGCCCGGCGCTACTGGCCATGGGGGCAGAATTAAAAAGCAGCTTTTGTTTGACTCAGTCTGACCAAGCAGTGGTGTCGCAACATATTGGTGATCTGGAAAACACGCCGGTGCTGGCCGACTACCGCCGCCAGCTGCAGCTCTACCAATCCCTCTATCAACACCGTCCCGAGATCATCGTGGTCGATCGTCATCCCAATTACCTTTCCAGCCAATATGGGCGGCAGCTGGCAGAAGAGCAGGGCATAGCCTGCATCGAGGTGCAACACCATCACGCCCACATCGCCGCCGTCATGGCGGAACACGGTTTGGCAATGGACAGCCCGCCGGTGTTGGGCATCGCCCTTGATGGCCTGGGGATGGGCGTTGAAGGCGAACTATGGGGTGGCGAGTTTTTATTAGCCGACTATCGTGGTTTCCAGCGCCTGACTGCATTTGAGCCCGTCTCATTGCTGGGTGGCAGTCAGGCCATGCGTGAGCCTTGGCGCAATACGGTCGCCCAGCTGTTGCACTGGTTTGACTGGCAGCAGCTGCTGGGTGAATTCGGTGATCTTGAGTTGATGCAATACCTGCAGGCGAAGCCCATCGCCATCCTGCAACAAATGGCGCAACGTAACCTCAACAGCCCCTTGTGTCCCTCAGCCGGGCGGCTGTTTGATGCAGTGGCAGCGGCACTGGCAATCTGTCGCGATGAGGTGAGTTACGAGGGGCAGGCCGCGATCGAGCTGGAGGCAATGGCGTCCGGATTGGATTTGTTGGGGGCTGCTTATCCGGTTGAATGTCATCAGGTCGACGGTTTAACGTATATCGCTTGGGCGTCGCTGTGGCGATCCTTGCTGGATGACCTGCAACAGGGTGTTGACCGGGGCGAGATTGCGGCCCGTTTTCATCGCGGCCTGATTCGGGCGATAGCGGATCAAGCCATCAGTCTCAGTCGCGCGCATGGGGTACAAACGGTGGTACTGGCGGGGGGCGTGTTTCAAAACTCACTGTTGTTGCAAGGTGTGAGTGACCAGCTTGCTCAAGGCGGTATAAAAGTGCTGATCCCAAGCCGCTTTCCAGCAGGTGATGGCGCTATCAGTCTGGGCCAGGCGGTGGTGGCAATGGCCTGCAAGGGTTAAAGGTTTGTCGACTGGCTTGCCCTGAGCCGGGCGAGAGAGCGCTGCAAGGCGGCCTCAGCACGGACTAGACTAACCGTTTCTTCCTTATGGGCCAGACTGACTGTTTCATCCTTCCTATGCGCCGTGGCCAGTCGTTTTTCCGCCCGTTCCTTGGCCTGCAAGGCCCTATCCACATCAATATCACGCCCACGTACTGCTGATTCAAGCAGGAAGATGACCTTGTTGTTTGAGACCTCGCAGAAGCCACTGCTGACCATGAATACTTCAGTGACATTGCCCTGTTTATAGGTCAATAAACCGATTTTGGTTTTACTCAAAAATGGAGCATGATTGGCCAAAACAGCAAACTCACCATTAACCCCGGGTGCAGTTACGACCTCAACCTCTTCACTGATCGCTGGGCCAGTCGGGGTCACAACTTCAAGCCTTATTTTTTCCGCCATCGGACTTCCTTGGTTTTGTTTTTATAATTTTCTATGGCCTCTTCAATGGAACCGACCGGACAAAAAGCAGTCTCGGGCAGCGCATTTGTCAGCGAAGATTTCCATAAAGGACCGCACCGTACCAGCAAACCTTATGGAGAGGAACTGGTTCCATAAATTCTTTTCCTCACGCACAGTGGAGCGGAGCGGTAGAATATGTACTCACCCTGGAATTCGAGAAAAGCTATTGATATTTGGAGGGAGCAGGGGGCTATGACATGTGGGGTAGCGTGGTTGACCCTCTCATATTATTAACAAGAAAAAGGATTACCTCCATGTCGCAACCAATGGAACCGACACTCGAAGCCCTGTCCAACCCTTTGCGGCGCTACTTCGTGGCCACCCGGCCGGCATTTCTGTCAGTGACTTTTGTAGGCTGTTTACTAGGCTTCGCCTCAGCGGCATGGTCGGGGTTAGAGATCGATATGGTACTGGTTACTGCCACAATGTTGTTTGCACTAATGTCACATGCCGGTGCTAATGTGATCAATGACTACTACGATGCCATATCAGGTTGTGATGCCGCCAATGACGAGCGTCAGTTTCCCTTCACCGGAGGCAGTCGGCTCATTCAGAACGGCGTTTTGTCTTTAAGCGCCACTGGCATTTTCGGTTATGCGCTGTTGGTTTCTGTTATTCCCGCCGGGCTCTGGTTGGCCGCTGTCAGTGCTTCGGGCCTGGTGTTGATTGGCCTTTCCGGGATAGCCGTTGGCTGGGCGTATTCTGCACCGCCTTTGAAGCTTCAGAGTCGCGGTCTGGGTGAATTTGCCATCACTGCGGCGTGGTTGCTGGTCGTGATTGGCAGCGATTATGTGCAGCGGCATGGCTTTTCATTTACACCGGTGGCGGCTGGGCTCGGCTTTGCATTGCTGGTCGCCAACGTGCTCTACATAAACCAATTTCCCGACATCAAGGCCGATGCTGCAACGGGCAAGAAGACGCTGGTGGTGCGCTTGGGTTTTGATGATGCACGTTGGGGTTACGCAGTCATTACGGCGCTGGCTTTTGCCTGGCCGCTGCTGATGGTGGTGCTGGGTCATTTACCGTTACTGGCACTTGTTGCACTGTTACCCGTGGTGGCTAGCATTGCCGCCGCGCGACAGTTGTGGCCCAACGCAGGAAACCCTTCTGAATTAGCGCCGGCACTGAAGCTGACCATCGTTGCTGCGACTATGCATGGCCTGTTGCTGGCACTGGTGTTGATTCTGACACCATAGGTTTGTTTTAGTTTTCCACGCCTATTTCGAGTTTGAGTGCCGACAGAGAAGCATTTACATCTACGATGAAATAAATAAGGCCAACGATCAAAGAACTCATGCAAGAGATGAAAGTCACGACAATCAATAAGGCAGCTTCAAGATCCAGGAGTACGACAAGAAATAGGGCGATGACCAGGGCGGCGGCAAGAAGCAAGCTGATTGAGGCGAACGTGATCGCTAAACGCAGTAATCGGCCTCTGCGAGCCAAAATCTTAAGTTGACTCTGGATTCGATTAGCATCGTTACTGGAACCGCGTCGAAGTGACTCTGCCAAACTTCTGGAGCGATCAATGACTCGAGCAAAGCGGTTAGTCATTGACAACAAAACCAATCCAGCTCCAGATATCACGATAACCGGTCCAATCGATAGTTGGAGAACTGAAACAAAGTGATCCAAAGACATCTCTTTGATTTCCTTCACGCTGAATAAGACTGTAGGAAAACCTGAAAAATTTCACTCAGCCAGTTGTTTATATTTATAGCCATTACATTGCAGCTGTATTTAAAAATTTGCAACGTTTAAAGCGATACCCCGTTGTCACCTTATCAAATCACGCGCCAGAATTTCGGGTTCATTTTTTCGATCTCGCTATGCGAGGGCATAGAAAAAAACTTGATTTCCTCTTGAGATGCGAACATGAAACCATGGCGAATACGCCTACAAATGCCAGCCTTCAAGCTTTGGATAGTATTAGCCGCAGATTGCGGACAATGGGGAGGGTTTCAAACCGAGTAAAAGTAGGATATATCGAGTTATAGATAACCACCAACTCTATTTAACATAATATATATTATGCGCATCATCTCGTGCTGGTGATTAACTGGCAGCTTAATACTAACAGCACCTCTCAGGTCGCATGGCTTATAGAGGGTTGCTTGAGGACGCTGGCTGGCAAGACCTTGAAGGCATAGCTGTTGAGCGAAAAGTATATTTAGTCCGATGCGATACTGCCTTACTGGATTTCAGAACAAAGAAAGGGCCCCACACTGCACTGATCGATCCTGAAAGTTATCACCTGACTCACCAAATTGGTGCTCGTATCAATAATGATGGGCACCCAGGGTTAATCTCACGCTCTGCACGTTGTGGGGGTAATGTTTATGCCGTTTTCAATCCGAAGGTTTTATCCAGCCCTCGCCAAGTTTGTTATTTGACCTTCGGACTAGCCCTTTCTTCTTCTATAGCCTTCACCTTGCAGCCGTATTCCAATGTTCCAAAAGGGATACCGATGCTATCAACCCACAAAAGACCTGTCCTAATAGCTAACGGTTATCGTTGATGTATAGCCATTTGTATTAAGTGCACCTGTGTTTGTCTTACTGCTATTACCGGCTACGTCATAGATTTCAATTTCGGTGATTGTCCATTCACCTTCTTGCAGCAAGTTACTTAGCACAGCAGTACTAATCTGTTCCGATGCCCACAATGGTGTTGTATCTAAGAAATATGCCCAAGCAGCCAGGTATTGGCCATTTGGTCCTTGCAGATCGACGCGGATTTTTTCGATGCCGGCAACATCATCCAGCGCGGCAACTACAAAGCTCATACGCGCATCACCAGATGCTGGGAAGACTTCTGGCGTGAGGATTGTTAATCCTTCAAGGCTTGGCGCTGTGCCATCACCGCCTGTGCTAATCACTGAAACAGACGTGTCATATCCCAGGCTTGCCAGTTGGCCAGCATGTTGCGAGCTATTGCCAGCAGCATCTGTTAACAAGACGCTGGTAATGGTCCATGTGCCCTGCTCTGCAAAACTGCTGAGTGAGGCGGTATCAATCTGGGCAGACAGGCTGGTTGGCGTAGTATCGGCAAAGGTTTCTACGGCTTCAACCACAACACCGGATGGACTGATTAGGGTGATTCTGATTGAGTTTAGGCCTGCGATATCATCAGAACTATCAACCTGAAAGCTGACAATGGCATTGCCTGACAATGGATTCACACTACTTGTGAGTACGTTAAAACCATCCAGGTTTGGTGCGGTGTTGTCGCTATTCAGGTTGCGCAAATCGACGTCTGTTGGGAAACCTGCCTCAGTAAGCTCTGAATTATTGAGACTACGTTTATTGCCGGCCTCATCGTAGATGGTGATGCCACTGATCTGCCAGATGCCTTGTTCTGCAAAACTGCTGAAGAAGTTGCTATCAAGTTTGATGGCCTTGACGAGTGGGTAGTCATCAAACGTAGTTGATGTGGTGGCAAAAGCACCCGATGGGCTGAGCAGATCGATTCGGACTCGACGCACACCCGAGGCATTATCAATGAGGCTCATGTTGTAGCTGATGAAACCATTTCCATTGGCGATATCAACGACTGGTGTACTGATATCGAAGGCCAACAGGCGTGGTTTAATGCCATCTGAACCTGAATCAAAACAGGTTGGTAATAGACCTAAGCTTGAGTCAGTTGGTTTTGAATCAGTGCCGTTCGGGTCTGAGCCCATCCAGATTTCTACAAAGTCTGGAAAGCCATCGCTATCATCGTCATCTTTGAATGAAATTCCGAGATCGGCTGCGTTCAAACCTTCAGGTGTTGATGTGCCGTCATAGATGTCTGTGCCGAAGGCGACTTCGATAACATTGGCATAACCATCACCATCGTCATCTGCGCCAGCGGTTGTGTCACCAAAGCGACATATCTGGTCTTCATGAAGAATGTTGATAGTCACTGTGGCTACGGATGACTGCTGACTGCCATCGGAGACGTAGAAATTAAAGCTATCATCACCAACCAGGTTGGTCGTTGGAGTGAAAACAAATGTGCCGTTAGATTCATCCAAACTAACATTGCCTAGTGCCGGATTGCTGTCTAGATGATAGGTCAGGCTGTCACCCTCTGCATCCTCGGCGAGTAATGATCCGCCATAGGCTACATTTCGGAATACGGTAATACTGCTATCGTGCGCCATTGGTGCCCCTGGTGAGTTTTCAACAATCGCTGAATCATCAACGACCTCAAAGGTAGCGTCATGCCCTGCTCCAACCAGATCTTCTTCAAGCAGTACAATTAATTTGCCAACTTCCTGTGCCTTCAGATTACGAACAACCCAGTTGCCCACTGCCAATCCTTCAGCGGGTATTATCATAGTTGCGGTAACAACCATTGGGTCTTCAACGTCAGAAATAGTTGAGAGTGCGAATGGAATCAGTTGTCCCGTTGGACCGATAAATTCGCCCTGTATAAAAATAATATCTGCTGCTGGTTTGCTGAATAGAACATCCATGGTCACATAGTCAAAATTAGTGCTATCAGACATCAGGGATTTAGTACGGACATTAAAATCCACCAGCCACAGGTCTGTTTTAATGATAACTGAGACCGTGTATGGACCAGACGTTACGGTGCCGTCACTGACTGTGAAGCTGAAGCTATCGTTTCCGGTTGTGCTGGGATTTGGGATATATTGAAATGCACCAGTATTTACGTTAGTGATGCTGGCACTACCTAAACTACCATTCGAGGCAATACTGAAACTGAGTGTATCGTTTTCTACATCAGTCGCCTCAATAGTTCCGGTGAAGGTGGTGTTGGCTATAACAGAAATTTCGAAGTCTTCTGAAACCGGTGCATCATTGATGGGGTTGACCGTGATTGAGATTGTTGCGGTATTGGATTCAGCATAGCCATCATCAACATTGAAGCTGAAGCTGTCACTGCCAAAATAATCTGCGTTAGGCGTATAGACATATTCACCACTGCTGGCATTAATCGAAACGCTACCATTGCCAGGTACGGCGACACTTTGATATGTCAATGCATGACCATCAGCATCATATGCATTGAGTTGGCCTGAATAACTAGCGTCTTCATCAACAATAATATTATCGCCATAGGCAATTGGCCGTGTGTTAATGCCATTACCTAAATAGATAACCTGAACGGTAGTATCAAAACCTCGGTCAATAAGATCAGCTGTTGAGAATGTGGCACTATTATTTGCACCATCGGTAACGACGACATAACTTACTTCCCAAACGCCTGGTGTTGCAATTTTGCTAAAGAAGTCTGTTTCCATTTCGGATTGAATGCTTGCTGGCATATCAGGGCTGCTAAAGACCGCCTGCATAGATTCACTACCATTAGGTGATACCAGCATTACTTCAATTGAATTTATACCGGACTCTGCATCAGAAGCGCTGACAGAATAACGTGATTTTGCATCACCAGGGGCTGGATAAAGCTTGGGTGTTAGTATCTGGAAATCATCCAACAATGGCAGACCAGTGTCTGTCAGGCCATTAATCACTTCTACTGTTGTTGAAAAACCCTGCGCGGTTAACTGAGATGTGGTTAAACTCAGTGCATTGCCGGCAGCATCAATGATTGATAACTCAGAAACTGACCAGATTCCTGTTTCGGCATAATTGTCAAAACTATTACTATCAATCTGACCATTAAAACTGTTTGGATGACTTTCATCGAACATGTCGCCCCAGCGATAACTGGTGCCTGTAGGACTACGCAGGGTGACATTTATATGTTTAATTCCTGCGGGGTTGTCACTGGCTGAAACAGTAAAACTGGCTTTTGGATCTGCCTCAGTGAGATCAACAATGGGTGTCAAGATGATAAAGTCCAGCAGTTCAGCCGCTGAAATATCACTATTAGGGTTGATGACCTCTACTTCAGTTGGGAACTCACGCTCTAACATGTCAGCTGTACCGAGCACTCTGACATTACCTGAGGCATCGACAAGTTCAAGCTCAGCAACTTGCCAGGTGCCCGCCTCTGCATAATGACTAAATGCCTGACTATCAAAATTTAGATAAAACATGGTTGCTGCTTCGTCTTGATTGACGATGGCTTTTACTTCCTGACCCGATGGACTGCGCAGCAATACTGAGATGTCTTTTACACCACTGTTATTGTCCATAGATGTTAGCGAGAATGAGGCAACATTAGCTGAGCCAATAATCGTAACAACAGGCGTAAGGATGTTGAATGCCATTAGAGATGGCGCAGAATAGTCATTACCGCCACTAACACATTCTGGTACTGCTTTATTCAATGAGTTAGTCGGAATAGAGCTATCATCATTGAGATCAGTGCCTAACCACAGTTCAACATTATCTGCAAACCCATCGTTGTCACTATCTTTTATGAACGAGACAGCATAGTTGTCAGGGTTTAAACCAAAAGGCGTTTGTGATTTATTGTTGATATCGGTACTGAAAGCCTGTTCAACTATATCGGCGTAACCATCGCCATCAGCATCATAACCAGGCGCTACAGGCCCTCTACAGGCATCATCAAGGCTAATAATATTGGCATTTGCAACAGCTGGTTCTGATGTTTTTCCACCGTCTGACACAGTGAAACCAAAGCTATCATTACCTGATTTACTTACGTATGAGGTATAAGTGAATTCACCTGTAGACGAGTTATTGATGCCGGCACTACCTTGTTCACCGTTGCTTGAAATAGCGAATTCAAGGGCACTTTCTTCTTGATCCGAACCTGACAAAACATTGGTGTAAGGCACGGTTTCAAATACTGTAAAGCTATAGTCATTTGCTATGGGTGGATTGTTGTATTCAACAATAGTTATATTTACGGTGGCAATGTTAGATGCGCTGAGATCGTCACTGGCAGTGTAGGTAAAGCTATCGCTGCCTAATTCACCATTCGGTGTATAACGAAATGAACCCGTAGCAACATCGATTAACTCAACCGATCCTTTGCTGCCATTAGTAATGATTTTATAGGTCATTGAATCATTATTCTGGTCGGCAGCACTCAGGCTTGCTTCAAGCGGAGTTTGGTTTTCAGTCGTAAACGAAATATCAGCTGCGACTGGGGCAAGGTTAGGCCCAACCGTGATCGGCACATAGGCAATATTGGAATCGGCAGAACCATCATTGGCGATATAGCTGATTGTGTCTGAACCCGATACATCTGTATTTGGCGTATAGGTAAAGGCCCCGGTAGTTTCGTCTGTGATCACCGCAGTACCCAGTGTGCCAGTTGCCACTAAACGATAGGCAATAGGATCAAGATCGATATCCTCAGCATTCAGGCCACCGTTTATGGGTGTATTTATACGGGCAAATAGTCGCTCTACATCATGTGCAATCGGGGCGTCATTCACCGCTTCTACGATGACAGTAACAGTCGCTATATTTGAATCGTCCTTGCCATCATTGACCTGGAACATGAAATGATCATGACCGTGAACATTGGCATTTGGCGTGTAATTAATAAGCCCCTGAGCCGCATCAACAAGTTCAACATTACCAATGCTGCCATTACTAATCAGTTTAAAAGTAAGGGGGTCACCATCTGGCTCTTTGGCACTTAGCTGCGCAGCAATCAACGGGGTATCTTCAAGGGTGGTCATACTGCTATTCAAGAGGACTGGAATATCATTGAAACCGTTAATGGTTACCGTAACCGTTGCGGGGCTTGAATAATCATGGCCATCAAATGCAACGACCTTGATAGTGTCTACGCCAAAGGCGTTGTTATCAGGGGTATAGGTAAACTCACCTGTGGCGGCGTCATCAAAAGTAAGTGTACCCAGGTTGCCTTGTTCGGACACACTGTAAATGAGTAGCTGTTTATCAAAGTCGCTGCCTGTGATGCTGCCGCTGACAGGGACATCTTCATCCGTTGTTAAACTAACGTCAGCCACTACCGGAAGCGTGTTTTCCCAGCCCACCTTTAGTATAACTGTCGCAATATTTGAGTTGCCATAACCATCATTCACCAGATATTGGAAGCTATCAACAAAACCTTCACTGACGGTGCTGGGGTTATCAGCGTCAGTGGTTGGGCCTTCTTTTACTGTGATGTCTACACATGCGGTGCTAGTATTTTTGCTGTTACCAATTCCACCAGTGACGCAGATATTATGTATGCCTGCTTCGGTGGCGATAAACGTAGCGGTTGTGGTTTCACTTTCAACGCCTATCCAGGTATAGCCTTGTAGTTTAGTGGCATTGATACTGTTGGATGTGGTGAGGGTGACGGTATCGCCAACACTAACAACAAATTTGTCGGCACATAATTTAATGACCGGCACATCATTTCCGCCTTTCCCATTTTTAAATGGCGTATGGTCTGGGTGAAATTTACAGCCCTTCTCACCTGCTGGCAGATATACAAATTGTCCCGAGGGATCGATAGTGATTCCACCATTGAGCGGCTCTGTTAACAGGGTGTAGGTCAATGGGTCACCATCGCCGTCAAAGGCATGCAGGTAACCCGCGGCGACTTCGCCTAAGCTAGGGTCATAATAATCATCACTGACCAGTGGCAGACGATTACGAACGGTAATCGTGGTGTCGTCGCTATCAGAATTAGAGCCATTATTGACGCTAAGGCTGGCACCAAACTCACCCAGTACATCACTGCTAAATGAAGCTAAAGCAGCAGCGCTGTTGGTAATGATTCCTACATCACTTGACCAGAGATAGGTCAACGGAAGGGCATCAAGGTCATGACTGTCACGACCATCAAGCTTGACGATTTGATTTCTGAAGGCAGTGATATCGCGGCCGGCATCTGCCACTGGAACACCACGCTGGCGTATCTGTAGCTGAATATCTGCGTTGTCATTAACGCCATCTTTGCTGGCGGTCAGGCGAATGACATATTCACCCGGGGTGGTGCTAGTGAAGCCAGCAACAGGGTTGGTTGTATTTGCAAGTACAGCCTGATGGTCTGTGGGTGCCTCGACTATGGACCACTCAATGCTGTCTACGGCACTACCATCCGTAGAAATACTTGATGATGTCAGAATTACTGCTGGATTTTCGTCATCAATAAATATTTCATATTTATCAGTTGTTGCGATTGCCACAGGCAAAACATCATAGACCTCAATACTAATCGTTTCCTGCTGATCACCATTGATGGTCAAAGTAATATCATAAGTGCCTTTAGCCGCTGGCGTTGTCCAGGCGGTTTCCATAGTTGTTGAATCTGCAAACAGGCCTGAATCACTGCTCCAAAGATATGTTTCTGCACCTACGCTATAAAAGGCAGAGAGATGAACAGTATCATTGGTCGGCAGACGGATTGGATATGCGGTTATCACGGCGTAGCTGATGGGTTTGACTTCTATGCGCACACAATCGCTACTGCCATCATTATCGTTATCAATCTCGCCGGTGACACAAACTAGATAACTACCAGGCTCGGAGCGACTAAAGGTAGCGGTGCTAAGGTCACTTTCTACCCCCATCCAGGTGTAACCAAAAAAACGAGCGGCATTAATACTGTTATCTGTGGAGAGGTTTACAACTTGATCAACCTGGGCAACATAATGATCAGCATCCAGCATAACCACAGCTGTATCAGCTGACCCAGAGGTGATTTCAGATACCTGAGCCATGATTCTATCGGTTGCTTCTGCCAACAACTCTGGGTTGACTAGGCTTTGGCTGATGTTTTTACTCAGTGTTTTAAGAACTGTAGAGTTGTCTTGATGCTCAATGGCTAAAGCTGCTAGTTCAACCAACATTTCTTGGTTGGACTCGTCAAGCAGCTTCAGGTTGGATTCTTTAAGGCCTAGCTGAGCTGAATCAGATGTGGTGTCAGGGTCGTTTTCTTCTTTGCTATTGGCCAATATTGAATTTAGGATATCGACATCAAGGTTAGCCGCAACATCGGCTAGTTTTTTGCTGTCTGAATCATCCAACTCAATATTATAAAAAGACTCAACGGCCTTAACACCGGCCTCTGATATTTCATTTATATTGACGCCGCGGTTGTGCTTATTAGATTTAACCTTTTCTAGTCGACGCTTGGTATTAGTTTCTATATAGGTGTCTTTATCAATACCTGGCTTGCTATTGGCAGCAATAAATTCATACGATTTGGCTACAAGCACCAGCTTATCTGGATCAGTAATCGTTGCCGTTGGTAGGTCAACGCTATAGTTGCCATCGGCTGAAACTTTAACACCATGACAGGTATTGATGATGCCACTATCAAGCGGACTGGGGCACTGACTAGCGGCATTATCAGGGGCTAGCAAACTGCCATTGGCGTCAAAGACATAGACAAATTTTTCTAATTCGGCCGAAGCTGAAGGAATAAAGGCAATAATCAAAAGTAATGTGCTGATCAACCTTGTTAACAAACCCGTTGTCTTTAGGGCCGCCATGATTAAACCTTACCACTTATGGTGGTTACGGATTTTTGTGCGGGTTCATCACTTCCACCGCCACTGCAACCCGTTAACATTAACATTAGCAAAATGACTGTGCCAATCTTGTGTAGGCTGAATTGAGTGTTGTTATTATTCGTTGTTATTCTCATCTGTGCACGGCCCTATTTTTAATATTCAGGTCCGAACAAAGGCTAAACTGACAAGACAACGACTGGATTGACCTTAGCTTACGTCATAAATTAATAACGTAAGACATTGATTTCCGGTAATCCCGCTACCTTAGGGCTGCGCCCTTTAGGTCGATGACTTTGCGCACCCAGGTTTTCACTTGGGTTAGCCTTTTTCGGTTTTCAGTTAAGTTATCGACAATATTAGTAAAATATGAAGCTTTAACTATTTTGCTGTTCAAAGGTAAAAATGGCGATTCACAACTATTGACCCTTCTTAGCATTCCACGATCTAATAACCCTCTTTTTTCGTTTAGTCAGTCCCTAATTAATTATGAAATCTATAGTCAAACCAATCATCCTGTTTTCTTTACTCACCCTTGGAATGACCTTGCCTGTGCAGGCTGGAGTTTCTGTTTATATCGTTGCCCCTGGAGATACGCTCTGGAGTATTGCCAAAGAGAATCTGAAAAATCCTCAAGACTGGAAGAAATTGATGAAGTTCAACAACATGACTGATCAATCTCAACTTCAGGTTGATCAGGCGTTGCGCATTCCATCAGAATTAATGGCTGATTTTTCAGCACCTCCTGCGAAGGCTAATTCTACAAATCCTGTGGATCTTCCACCTGCGGCGCTAACCCCGGCAAAGGATGAAAAAGCAACTACAAGGATGGGAACTACTGTCAGAGAAGGCGCCAAGGCAATTGAGGATGTTGCTGCACTTTCTTCCTCTGCCAACACTGTGGCAGCCACTTATGGTCATGTTGTACGAGTAGTGGCTGATAACCAGTCAAGACTCAAGGTTAATGATGTTTTAGCTGAAAAGACTCGTATTCAAACCGGTGATAAAAGCAGCGTCAATATCGTTTTAACAGATGGTTCGGTTGTTGTTTTGCTGTCCGATACTGAGGTGCTTTTGACTCAGCCACTTACTTTGTTGCAGGGTGAAGTTGAATATAAGGTTGACTCCAGTAAAGAGTTGGCACTGGTATCCACTGAAGCCGGTTCTGTCAGTGCCCAAACAGCTCATTTTCGTGTAGCCGCGAGCAAAGCAGGTAAACAGATGCGGGTTGAGGTTGAGCAAGGCGCCGCGGTTGTTGCTAACGAGAAAAAACATCGCCGCATCAGTGCTGGCATTTCAATGCTGCTTGAAGCCGGTAAGGCCATGAATGAACCACGCCAGGGGCTGATGCGGCCAGATATAGCTAACCTTTCCAAGAGCAGCGTGAATGGCGAGGCCAATCTTAAGTGGACTGCAATTGGCGATGCCAAAGCTTATCGTGCACAACTGGTCTATGCAGCTGACACTTATCTAGTGTTGTTTGATGAGCAACTAAAGCAACCTGAACTTAATTGGCGCAATATCAGTCCTGGGCGCTATAACATTCGCTTACGTTCGATTGATGAGAATGGACTTGAAGGACTAAACGCGGAACTTCCCTTTATTGTCCATGGCACATTGAATCCGCCGCGCTCTAATTCACCAGTTAACGGTACTACCTTGCCGACAAATAAACCCTGGATAGCATGGTCGAGAATTCCTGAGGCAAATTCCTACATTTTGCAGGTGGCGCGAGATGCAGAGTTTAAAACTGGTTTGCAGGAATTTAGCTATCAAATGAAAAACTACTACAAATATTCAGATGCCTTGCCGAGTGGTGATTATTACTGGCGGGTAATGAGTGTTTCACCTAAGCGGGTCAAAAGCGCATTTG
>Ga0316204_10005574_pt1 | contig 20545 bp, 19 predicted proteins | sample 6monrhotite_MG_2_FD_205661 | JGI IMG/M metagenome (GOLD analysis project Ga0316204, IMG submission 205661) | Microbial mat bacterial communities from mineral coupon in-situ incubated in ocean water Damariscotta River, Maine, United States -... | ecosystem: Environmental > Aquatic > Marine >...
TTAGCATGCTACAAAGAAGATAGATGATTTCCTACGCTAGTCTTAAACCTTATCTTTTTAAACTTCAGCCTGAAACGGCCCACCATCTGGTGGAGTACTTTTTACGCGGTGCAAACATCTTGCCATCCGCTTATAATCCGTGGATCGAAGATCATTTTGTCCAGCACGATTCCCTTCAACAGGAGCTTTTCGGACGTACTTTTTTAAATCCGGTAGGCCTTGGTGCAGGATTTGACAAGAATGCGACGATGATACGTGGTATGCAGGCTCTTGGATTCGGTTTTACCGAGATCGGTACCGTCACACCCCAACCGCAGGCAGGAAACCCGAAGCCGAGGATGTTTCGCCATATTCAAGAAGAGAGCGTTCAAAATGCCATGGGATTCAACAACGACGGCATGTACAAGGCGGAAAGACGTCTACAAGAGCGCTTTCCTTTTTCTACGCCTATCGGTGTGAACATCGGAAAGAACAAGACGACCGAAGACAAAGACGCGATCAACGACTATACGACACTGATTAAAAACTTCAAAGACCTCTGCGACTATCTGGTCATAAACATCTCTTCGCCAAATACTCCCGGGCTGAGAGACTTGCAGAACGAGACCTTCATCAAGGAACTCTTTGCGGAAGCGAAGAAGCTGACTGACAAGCCGATCCTTCTCAAGATCGCTCCGGATATGAGTCCTGAACAAGCTGTAGAGCTTTCGACTATGGCTGTCAATGCAGGTGCCGCAGGCATCATCGCGACTAATACCACCATTGATTACAGCCTTGTTGCCAATCCTGAAGCCATCGGCGGTATCAGCGGTGCGGTCTTAAAAGAAAAAAGTTTTGAGATCTTCGAAGCTGTAACCAAAGCACTCTATGGAAAAGCTGTACTTATCTCCGTCGGCGGGATCGACTCGGCAGAAGAAGCCTACCGACGAATAAAATCCGGTGCTTCTTTAGTCCAGATCTACTCGGCACTTGTCTTTCACGGTCCGACCCTTATACGAGATATCAACATCGGTCTTATAGAGCTTTTACAAGCGGACGGGTTTAGCAATATCACCGAGGCAATCGGAGCCGATAGAAAATGAGACCAATCTCTATCTTAAGTTCAATAATCTTCAGCGCAGGAGTAATGATGGCTGCATCTTTACCAGAGTATCAAACCAAGACCTTAGAAAACGGTCTGCAAATCGTTGTTATTCCTATGGAAAACAATACCAGTGTCATCTCAACCGATATCTTTTATCGCGTGGGAAGCCGTAACGAAGTCATGGGTAAAAGTGGGATCGCCCACATGCTTGAACATATGAACTTCAAATCAACTGACAATCTTAAAGCGGGCGAGTTTGACGAAGTCGTCAAAGGCATAGGCGGTATGAGTAATGCCTCTACCGGTTTTGACTATACGCACTATTTCATCAAAAGCTCAACGCAGAATCTTCCGAAATCACTTGATCTTTTCGGTGAACTGATGGAGAGCCTTAAGCTTCAAGACGATGAGTTCCAACCGGAGCGCAATGTCGTTGCAGAAGAGCGCAGATGGAGAACAGACAATTCGCCTCTGGGGTACATGTATTTTCGTCTTTTCAACAATGCCTATCTTTATCACCCTTACCATTGGACACCGATCGGATTTATGGGAGATATCCAAAACTGGACGCTGCAAGACATAAAAGGTTTTCATGAGACCTTTTACCAACCGAAAAACGCTATTGTTATCGTAACAGGCGATGTCAAAGCGGAAGATGTGTTTGAATTGACACAAAAGCGTTTTGAAAAGATCCAGAACAAGAAAGAGATCCCGGAAGTACACCAGGTCGAACCAAAACAAGACGGTGCAAAACGTGTTGTCGTCTATAAAGAGAGTGAAGTAGAGATGTTAGCGATGACCTATCACATCCCTAACTTTCAGCATAAGGATCAACCTGCTCTGTCCGCTATCTCCGAGATGCTCAGTTCAGGCAAAAGTGCGCGATTGTATAAGACCCTTGTCAATGAAAAACGTTTAGCCAATCAGATCTATGCCTACAATATGGAGAACATCGATCCGGGTCTGTTTATCTTTATGGCAGTATGTAATCCAGGGATCAAAGCAGAAGATGTTGAAAAAGAGATCTTGGCAGAGATAGACAAACTCAAAACAGAACAAGTCAAGGCAGAAGAACTTGAGAAGGTCAAGATTAACACCAAATCTGACTTCATCCATTCTCTGGAGTCTTCCTCTTCAGTGGCAGACCTTTTTGGAGGCTATCTGGCACGAGGTGATCTCAAACCGCTTATGGAATATGAAGACCATATCAATGCTCTTACTCCTGAGAACATTCAGACGGCCGCATTGAAATATTTTGATGCGACACAATCGACAACGGTAATTTTACGCAAGGAAGAGAAATGAAAACAGTAACAGGCGCAACGACAGCACTTATTACTCCTTTTAAAAACGGAAAACTGGATGAGCAAACCTATGCCGCTCTGATCAAACGTCAGATCGCCAACGGTATCGATGCCGTTTGTCCGGTAGGGACAACAGGCGAGAGTGCGACATTAACGCATGATGAGCATAAACGATGTATCGAGATCGCAGTTGAAGTCTGTAAGGGCACTACAGTAAAAGTATTGGCAGGTGCTGGCTCAAACGCAACGGCTGAGGCTATCGATATCGCCAAACATGCACAAAGATCAGGTGTAGACGCTATCTTTTCTGTTAGCCCCTACTATAACAAACCATCACAAGAAGGGCTATATCAGCACTATAAAGCCATTGCGACAGCTGTTTCAGATCTTCCGTTTATGCTTTATAATGTTCCGGGCCGTACCGGTGTCGATATCTCTGCAGATACGACAATCCGTCTGTTTGATGATGTCGACAACATCTATGGGATCAAAGAAGCTACCGGCAGTCTTGCGAGAACAGTCGAGCTTCTTTCACGCCGACCAAAACTAGCAGTTCTCAGCGGTGACGATGCTATTGATTACCCTATTCTTGCCAATGGCGGTGCAGGTTCGACTTCGGTCACATCCAACTTGCTTCCGGACTTAAAAAGCCAGTTGGTACACAAGGCTTTGGAAGGTGACTTCATGGGTTCAAAAGCTATCAATGATATGCTTTTTCCTGTCAACAAAATACTTTTTTGTGAATCCAACCCTATCCCTATCAAAGCAGCGATGTATATTGCAGGCTTGATCGAGACATTGGAATATAGGCTGCCTCTTCTGGCACCAAGCGCAAAAAACATGAATCGTATCGAAGAGGTACTAAAACAATACGAAATCAAAGGACTGTGATGCAAGGAAAGACTCTTTTTATTAGTGGCGGGACACGTGGGATCGGAAAAGCAATTGTATACGCTTTTGCAGAAAAAGGCTGTGACGTAGCATTTACTTATGCATCAAGTGCAGATACAGCCAATGAGATCATTGCCGATATTGAATCAAAATATAAGGTCAAGTCTCGTGCTTATAAACTTGATATATTGGAACCGACTACATACAAAGATGTTTTCAAAGAGTTTGATGAAGATTTCTCTTCTTTAGACTTTTTTATCTCTAATGCAATCATCTCCGGACGTGCAGTTGTTGGTGGATTTGCACCTTTTATGAGACTAAAACCAAAGGGTCTGACAAATATTTATACCGCTACGGTATCTGCCTTTGTTGTAGGTGCACAAGAAGCAGTCAAACGTATTGAGGCAACGGGGAATGGCGGTTCTATCATCTCTATGAGTTCTACCGGAAACCTTGTATATACTCCAAACTATGCAGGACATGGAACAAACAAGGCCGCTATTGAGACTATGGTTAAATATGCAGCTGCTGAACTTGGAGAGAAAAACATTCGTGTAAATGCTGTATCAGGCGGTCCAATTGACACTGATGCCCTAAAAGCCTTCCCAAATTATGAAGAAGTAAAAGGTGAAGTCGTAAAACGCTCTCCTCTTTCACGTATGGGTGAAGCGGAAGATCTTACAGGCGCTTGTCTTTTCTTATGTGACTCGGGATCAAGTTGGCTTACAGGCCAAACTATCGTCGTTGACGGTGGAACATCATTTCAATAATCAAATGAGCCTTTGGCTCGCAATAAAGTGACTTATGTCTAATAAAAAACAGATACTTAACATTCCAAACACCCTTGCATTCATCCGCATCTTGATCGCACCCCTGATGTTTTGGATCATCATCACACCGGAGTTCTTTACCGACCAGGGCATACACATCACCTGGGTCTATTATCTTGCTGCTCTGCTCTTTGTGCTAGCCAGTACGACAGACTTCTTTGACGGTTACATCGCCAGAACTTTTGATCAGATCACTCTGTTGGGAAAAATACTCGACCCTCTTGCCGACAAGATGCTCACCATCGGTGCTTTTTTAGCTCTTATGCTTACAGGAGATGCAAGTGGATGGGCGATCTATATTATTATCGTACGTGAACTCTTTATCACCGGGCTCAGAACTGTCGCGGTAGCTGAACATATAGATATCAGTGCTTCTTGGGCCGGAAAAGTAAAAACAGTCGTTCAGATGATCGCTATCGGATTTTTGATCATGCATTGGCCTTTTGCGACAACACTGTTATGGTTTGCCGTCCTGTTGACCCTGTACTCAGGTATCGAATACATCCTTGGCTTCGGCAAAGCATTTAAAGGAAAATAATGGGCTGGTTTATCTCTTTCCTTGTTTTATCGCTTCTGATCTTTTTTCATGAACTGGGACACTTTTTAGCTGCAAAGCTTATGGGTGTACACGTAAAGGTCTTCAGCATAGGTTTTGGAAAAAAGATAGCTTCTTTTCAGTGGGGAAGAACAGAATGGAGGATTGCTATGATCCCGCTGGGCGGATATGTCCAGATGAAGGGACAAGAAGACCTTGACCCTTCCGCACGATCCGAAGACGATGACTCTTACAATGTGAAAAGACCTTGGCAAAGGATCTTTATTCTACTTGCCGGTCCTTTTGCAAATTTTCTTCTTGCATTTGTACTGTTCTGGTTCATCGCACTTGGCGGTCCGCAGGTACTTTCGCCAGTTATCGGCCAGGTTGTCAAGGACTCTCCTGCAGAACTTGCAGGTCTTCAAACAGACGACATCATCACGCAGATCAACGGTATAAAAATAGAGACCTGGGATGAGATGGCAGAGAAGATCTCCCAATCAGAAGGATCCATTGACTTTTTGATCGAGCGAAAAGGATACCTTCAAAACTTCACTATAACTCCGCAGATGCGCGAAGCAAGAAATGACTTCAATGAGACGGTGCAAAGACGTATGATAGGTATCGGTGCGGCAGGTATTTCAAAAGCCTTAGAAGTAGAGAACTCTTTGACTTATGCCTGGGACAAGACGCTCTGGGCTTCAGGTCTCATATTTGGCGGGGTTCAGCGTCTTGTCTCGGGTGCAGTCCCGGCTAAAGAGTTAGGCGGTGTCATCAGTATCGTCAAGATCACTGCAGATGCAAGTGATCAGGGATGGATGCCAGTGTTGTTCTTTGCTGCGCTTATCTCCGTCAATCTTGGGGTGTTAAATCTTCTACCTATACCTGCGCTAGACGGCGGGCATATTGTATTTAACCTCTATGAGATGCTCTTTCGTCGTGCTCCTACCGAAGCGATGCTTATACGTCTGACTATAGGCGGTTGGGCCATTCTAATAGGTCTAATGTTTTTGGGCATCTATAATGATGTCACACGATTAATAGGATAAATAAGGACTTTTCCATGACAGAAACAGAATACAAGATTCATTTGGACCATATCGTTCAACGTATAGAAGATGCTCGCATCACTGTCAGTGAGCACCACATCGTCAAGATCGTTGCAGTCAGCAAATACTCTACGGAAGAAGCGATAAAACGGCTCTACGCCATCGGTCAGCGGGCCTTTGGAGAGAACAAGGTCCAGGACCTCGTCACAAAATGCCAAAACCTTGAGGAGCTTCCTTTGGAATGGCATTTCATCGGAAATCTTCAAAAGAACAAGATTAACCACCTTATCGATGCCAATCCTTATCTCTTTCAAGGACTTGATTCTTTGGAACTTGCACAGGCTCTGCAAAAACGTCTTGAAGTTAAAGGTACTGAGATGGAGTGCCTTCTACAGGTCAACTCCGCCAATGAAGCCAGCAAAAGCGGTGTCTCAGCTGAAAAAGCCAAAGACACCTATGCACAGATCAAAGAGAGCTGTCCCAACATAGATCTGCGCGGTCTCATGAGTATTGGTGCCCACACAGAGGACAAGAAGATCATCCAGCAAAGTTTTGAGACGACCCATAAACTATATGAAGACCTTGAAGGCGCGGATATCTGTTCTATGGGCATGAGCGGAGATTTCGAACTGGCGATCAAATGTGGATCGAACATGGTGCGTTTGGGTTCGGTCATGTTTCCTCAATAACACTCTGTCATTAAGCTGCTCTTTACAGCTAGCTTTTGTAAACTTTCAATTATTATCTTTCAACTTGACTTTGCTCTGATTACTTATACATTAATCACTGAATTCCATTATTATTAGAAAAAGTCAATAAATATCACCCGATGTACATACTGAAGAAAAATATTTTACAATTTTTTACTTTTTAGAGAAAACCTATATCAGTAAAGATGGAAAGCAGCTCCCGTCTATTCAGCTGAACTCAGATCGCAATATTATCATCAATTGCTGAAGTTTTTGGCTTAGCTGCTATCTGAGCTGCCGGTTCACCAATGTAATATCCTTGGGAATAGTTGACTCCAAGTTCACAGACTTTCTTATGCACTTTTTGTGTCTCAACAAATTCCGCGACTGTCTGAGCGCCGATCCTGTTAGCAAAGGCGACGATGTTTTGGACTATCATCTGGTTGGAGAGACTCGTATCAAGGTCTTTGATGAAGGTACTGTCGATCTTGATGGTCTTTGCTTCCATCCGTAGCAGGCGGGAGAAGACGGACTGTTCGACACCAAAGTCATCAATGGTGATGTTAAAACCTTTTGTACGCAGACGCTTTATCTGTTCTAAACTCTTATCCGAACCGTTGATGCTGATACTTTCAACGACTTCTATATAGACACGTTTAGGCGAAATATTGTAATAATCGCATTTGTATTGCAAGAAATCTTCCAGATAATGTTCATGAAAGTCTTGTGCCGACACATTCAAAGCAAACTCATAGCTATTGTGTTGAAAATATTTGAAAGCCTTGTCGATCATGACCCGTGTGATCTTAGTAGACAGACCTGCGATACGGGCAGGATGAATAAACTCACTTGCGTCTACAACATTGCCTTTGCTATCCAGGATACGGCATAAGGCTTCATATTTATCAATTTGACCTGTCTCGTTGTTGTAGATTGGCTGATAGTAGGACATCAGTCTGTCATTTTTAAGCGCACTTTTAACGGTTTGTATCCAGTATAGTATCTCTTTTTGGCGTTTGACATACGCAGAGTTTGGTTGGAAGACGACCATTTGCGAACGTCCTCTCTCTTTTGCATCTTGTGAAGCAATCTTGGCATGTGTAAAGAGCTTGGTGTGATCACCTCTGTCCATACCCATAGAAAAGCTGATCTCGAACTCTATGTCGTTTATGATAATCGGTGCCTGCTGGAACATCGCGATGATCTGCTGGGAAAGCTGTCGTTCCTGCTCAGGCTGTGGCGATGAGATCAGTACCACAAATTCATCTGCACTGATCCTGAACAGCTCTGTATTGGAAGGCATGAACTTTGAGAGTCTGTCTGCGGTCTCCTTGAGCACCTTGTTCCCGTATCCCATTCCATACAGGGTATTGATATTTTCAAAATGATCGATATCGATGAGCAAAAGTGCTTTCTCACCCTTTTCAGTAAGGGCACTCTTGAGTGCATTTTTGTTTGACAACCCTGTCAGGTCATCTGTAAAACGAACACTGTCCAAAAGCTTCTGATATTCTTTCAAACGTGCCTGCGTCTCTTTATCCTGTGCCAGTAGACGCCCCAGTCGTTTTCGCTCATAGGCTAGAGCTTCAGTCAAGTTTTTTTCACTGTTTTCATAATACTCTTGAAGCTGCTGTTTTTGCTCTTTGATCTGCTTTGAGGCATCAGCTTGCTGCTCTTTTTGCGCAGCAATATAGAGTTGGGAACAGCTTTTGTGCATACTCTCTAACAAGGCCTGCATATTGATAGGTTTAGGGATAAAGCCCTGTATACCCATATTACTCCATTTTAGTAGAGTCTGGACATCCTGAGATTCTGAGAGGACAATGACATGCTGGGATGCAGAGAGCTTTTTGATCTGATCTATCATGGAGAGGGCTGAATAGTTTTGAAGGTTGATATCGGTGATGATAAGATCATGCTTATTGATCTTATAATGGTTAAGACCGTCGTACCCATCAGCCGCATCATCGACTTGGGCGAATATCTTCGAGAAGGTCTTCACAAGAGATTGTCTTACTGCGCTGTCGCTGTCAATACACAGAAGTTTCAACTTCTTTGTGTACGGTAACAAATCTTTTAATTCAAACATACCACACCCCTTTCCATACAAGTGTCTCTCACACTATTTTGCTTAATTCGTACTCTAACTTTATCACAGCTAAACTAATATTCGGTAAATATAAAGAGTTAGTATTATTACTCTTTATTATATGAATAGATTTAGTATTTTTTTGTAGAGGCTTTCAGGTAGAGGTGCTTCTTTTGTCTACGGACTATGTCGTAGGACTTGGCTCTCCGATATAATACCCCTGAGAATAGTTAATGCCCATCTGTGTGACCAGTTCATGAAGCTCTTTGGAATCAACATATTCTGCCACAGTCTGAGCACCGATCTTGCGCGAAAAATCGACTATATTTTCCACGATGATCTTTGCATTGTCATCACTTAGGAGCTTTTGTATAAAGTGTCCGTCTATCTTAAGTACCTCGGCATCGATCTGCATCATACGCGAAAAGTTTGAGCTGTCAATACCAAAATCATCTATAGAGATATTGCAACCCAAATCCTTGAGGCCTTGAATCTGTACACAATACCCCGTAGCCGCTTCTGTACTTATATTTTCAAGCACTTCGATATAGATCCGTTTCGGATCGATCTGGTATACATCGCATTTATACGATATGTACTCCAAAAGATAGTCCGCCATAAAGTCTTCACGAGTTATATTGATAGAGAACGCATAGTCGCAGTTTTGAAAGTTTTTAAAACTTTTATCGATGACGACGCGGGTGATATCACACATCCTACCTGCTACAATAGCCGAAGGAATGAAGTCATTGGGTTGATAAAGCACTTTATTGCTGTCTTCTATACGGCAAAGCACCTCATATTTTGTGATGTTGCTGCTTTTGTTGTCCATGATAGGCTGATAATAGACCTGTATTCTATCTTCGCTTATGGCCTCTTGGATAACCTTGACCCATCTTATGTGTTCCATCTGTTCTTTGATGAAGAGAGATCCTTTGTCATAGGTCGCTATACGACTCCCGTCTTTTGCCTCTGAAAGCGCTATATCGCTCTTCTCAATAAGCTTAGCACCCGATGCAATACCGATATCCGTATGGATCTTCAGTAAAAAACCGTCCACTTCTATCGGTGTGTGCTCAAAAAAAGCTTTTAACTGTTTTGATAGCATCTTCTCCTGCGATGGTGCCGGATTATTAAGCAAGACAGCAAACTCATCCTCATTCGTCCTAAAGAGTTCTGCATTTATCGGAAGATTTATCTTGATTGCATCGCCAAACTCCACAAGAACTTTATCCGTTATCTCTCCGCCATAATAGATTTGAAAGGCCTTAAAACTGTGTAAAGCGACTTTGATAAGTATCTTGTCATGGGCAAATTCTATCTTCTCCTGCAAGGCATAGAGATTTTTACAGGAGGTCAGTCTGTCTGTATAATAGGTCTCTTCAAATATCTCCTGCATATTCAGATAAGAAGCGGCCTTATACAATACACCTTCGCAGGCTTTAGCGTCTGATGGATCAAGTAAAATGGAATCTGCCCCGTAATGCAAGGCTTCGACTATCTTGTCAGGCTCACTGCCGCACACGATGACATAACGTTCGGGCAGGAAACTTTTTATGCTTTCAAGTACTTCCATGCTCTCGACATGATCCATATCCAAGACCAGTATGTCATAGTTTGTACGGTGCAAGACTGATGCTATAGCCATACCAGAGCTGTACGTGTCAATACATGCGACGAAGGAATCAAGTGAAGTCTCATGAAATGAACTTTGCAGATATAACAGTCTCATCTTAGTATAGTCAAAGGTCTTTGCCTGCATCATCTGCTCCAAATCACAGTAATCGTTATGTTCTTATATATTAATCCTATATAAACATATCATGATAATTGTATATTTTAAAAACCAATAAACGGAAACAAGGAGATGATGGTCATACAAAGGTTATAAAACGATAGAGAACTTAGCACCATAATTACCATTGGTAACAGTCAGACTTCCTCCCAAGCTCTCTTCTATGATCATTTTAGACATATGAAGACCCAACCCGGTCCCAGTATCTTCTTTTGTCGTAAAATACTGCTCAAACACTTTTCCAATGATATTTTCGTCTATACCTCCGGCATTGTCTTCGATAGACAAGATGACATGCTCATCTTCTATTATGGCATTAATATAGATCTCAGGCTTCTCAACCGGATTCGTAGCAAAGGCATCTTTTGCATTGTTCACGATGTTCATGATCACATGGAAGAGTTCATTTTCCAAGCTTAAGACTTCGATATCACCCTTCTCTTCATACATAACCGTAATATGTCGCTCATCTAATATAGGACGAAGGAGGTTTAAGACGGAGTTGACACAATGTCTTAGTAAAAAGTATTTAGGGACTTTGGCAGGCTAAAAGAATCTGATATTAACAGATAATATAAATCATATTGTTTAGGTAAATACGCAACTAGAAGCTCTTGATGATTCTCTTACTCTACTATAGAACTCTAATACAAAATAAGTATGGTTATATGACAATAAAAGTTCTATCAAAACGAGGCCTGTCTCTAAGCATTTAAAAATCTTTTTTGTTCGTATTAAGGTTGAATTCAAATGTACAATCCGATGAATTACAAAATATTATTAGATTATCTTCCTATTTTAATAATATTCAGTTATACTACGGCTAATGAAAGATGATTCGAGTTACATCTTTAGACTGCTTTGCATTGACGACTTCTAGTTTCCAGTAAGATTCACCTAAAAATTAAGCTTCATATTAGATTTTCAATCACCTATGCAATGAGGTGTATTAAAACAAAAAGGTATTACAATGGCAACATTATCAAACGGAACAGTAAAATGGTTCAATAGCGACAAAGGTTTCGGATTTATCGAACAAGAAGATGGTGGAAAAGATGTATTCGTACATTTCCGTCAAATCAACAGCAATGGTTACGATCGTGTTTCACTAGACGAAGGTCAAAAAGTGACTTTCGAAATCGGTGAAGGCGAAAAAGGCCCTCAAGCAGAAAACGTTACAGGTCTGTAACCACTTCTATCTAAGCGGATTTATCCGCTAATCTCTTCCTATATTCCACCAAAACATTCTATTCAATCATCTATTTTCTTTAAATTAAACACTTAGCCCGTGATCCTACTATTGAAGTATACTTTGGCTAATATCATTTAATTCTTTGATTCTCTATTTCTTTTATTTAAGACGATTTATTACGCTATACTGTATCCAATATCATACTGCTTGATCTGTATATGACTTCGTTTTTGCAATTCTTCAAAAACCTAAAATAACCTACAATAAAGCCTAGATCTACTCAAATTAACATTAACAGATTTTAGTTAGGCTTATTAACGATGCACCTTTTCAAAATTTGATGCGTTCTCCTACATAGAAAGATTTATTAATGAATATTGAAATTATAACAACACCTAATGAAGCGTTAAAAGAAAGTGGATTTGGAATCCTAAAGTCTTGTGAGAGTGTCTTTGATGCGATCAGTTACATGGGGCATAATGTTGTGCTAAATGTATGTAAAACGAAAGACGATCTACAAGAAACTGTAAAAAGAAAACCTGACTTGGTTATCCTAGCCGTTAAATACCTCTCTTTTAAAAATGAAAATGACATTTGGCTATCTGAATACTTTAAACAAGCAAAGATAAACTTTACCGGCTCCCCCAGGGAAGTACTGAAATTTGACTCCGATAAAGTTCTCGCGAAACTGCATTTGAACCAAAAAGGTATTAAAACAGCCAAGTACTTTACTGCAATTCCCGGTGAGTACAGATGCGAAGATAATTTACCGATAGGTTTTCCATTATTTTTAAAACCCATAGATGCTGCTAATGGAAATGGTATAGATGATCAATCTTTTGTAAACAACTTCAAAGAGTTTGAAAGCAAGGTTTTCTCCCTGCACCAAGCCTTTAATATGCCTGTATTGGTTGAGGAGTATTTAGACGGTAGAGAGTTTACTGTTGCTGTCATAGAGACAAAGGACAAAAAACTAATCCTCTCCCCTATCGAGATCGTACCTATGCTCTCCACAAAAGGTCTAAGGATCTTGGGTCACAAAGCAAAGACAGAAGATACTGAAGAGCTAAAAAAAGTGACAGACACCGATCTAAAAAATAGACTCATACACCTGGCTTCAGATGCTTTTATAGGTTTAGGGGTAAGAGACTTTGGTCGTATTGACATTAAAACAAACCACACAGGAGAATGCTTTTTTATGGAGGCAAACCTCGTTCCCGGCATGACTATGGGTTCAAGCTATTTCCCAAAGTCATGTGAGATCGGAAACAGCCTTACCTACGCTGAAACCATTAACCTCATGCTTTCAGAAGGTCTAAGTCGCGCAAGATCATTACAGCCTGCCCTGCAAAACCATATCCTGAGTTCCCCTGCCCGCGATAGCTTTTCTGATGACCTTATCCATCCCGCAAGAGTCATTCCAACATTTATACCACAGTCACAGCCCGATCTAATGAGGGTCTGATGAAGTAAGATTACACCCAACAAGGTTTTTTTGTATCAATCCATATGAAAAAACTTTAAATGAAGGAATAAACGATGGAATTTGATACAACGCTCTACCTTCAGATGGCAGTCACCCTGTTTGCCATTATGGACCCATTTGGTCTTATCCCGCTTTTTTTAGCTTTCACAGATACGCAAAGCGATGATCAGCGGCGACAGACAATCTACCGCAGTATCATTGCTACAGCTATTATCCTTGTTATTGCAGCATTAGCCGGTAACTATATCCTTCTTTTCTTTGGTATAGATATCTACTCTTTTCAGGTCGCAGGAGGCATCTTGTTACTGCTTATTGCTTTGAATATGCTTCAGGCAAAAGGCTCCATGATCAAGACGACCCCTACAGAGCAGGATGAAGCGATTGAAAAAGAGGATATCTCGGTTGTACCCTTGGCAATGCCGATGCTTGCAGGTCCTGGAACTATCAGTATGGTCATCGTCTTTTCTTCATCCATGCATACACTAGGCTCAATACTGACCTTGGTAGGCATCATCATTGTCGTCAGTTTAACAGTCTGGCCAATCTTACTACTGTCAAAATGGATCGGTCAGAAGCTTGGACGTACCGGGATCAACATTACCGTACGTATAATGGGTCTCATTTTGGCATCCATCGCTGTAAAGTTTATAATCGAAGGCATTAAGGCTTCTCTATAAAATTCAAGAATCGATGTGCATAAGGAAATAACTAAAAAATATTTTTCCCACGTCAAAGGAAGGTCCCTTCTTGATCATCTCATCAACATCATAGTTGCCATCTTGTTGAAGTCCCTTGTCATCCAAAAAGAGCTTATCCCCTGCTTCCTTGTCAAACTCAGGATGAAATTGCATCCCCAACAATCGTTGTTCGCAATTTATATATGCCTGAACTCTTGTATGCGAATTTTTTGCTAAAAGTTCTGAGCCAACAGGCAACTCAATGACTTCATCAAAATGGTGCTGCCATACCGTTTCATTTTTCCTAACACCAAGCATACGCATTGAACTATTAACAAACGTGACATCCTCCCAACCTGCTTCAAGACCCTTCGGAGATGACCTGACTGCATATTTCCCGACGAGTGCCATAGCAATAAGCTGGTGTCCATAACAAATTCCCATCTGCGCAAGACCTTTGTCCCTGGCTTTTTGAATATAATTCACCGCTTTTTCTGTAAATGGTGCCTCTTGTGTAATGGAAAGAGCCGATCCGGTATGGATCACATGTGTGAAATCACTATGAATGAGGTCATCAGGAAAAGATTGCTCTGTATCAATAAACAGTGATGAAACATCTGAGTTTATCGGCAAGCAGCACTTTATAGCAGACGTTTCGCTCCTATCCACCGAATAATCGAGTATTAATATCTTTTGTCGTTTCAATATAATATTCCTTTCACTCTAGACACAAGCACTACTTTATAATGTAACTTTTCTTCATTGTACTGTCTTTTATTATATTAGTTCTATGGAATTGAGATCAGGTATGTAAAAGTTCTTTATAAACAATGTAGGAGTCAGAGAAAGAGATAATAAAAAGTATAAAAAGAAGGTCTATCGGCCGGAGTAATAGTTAAAGCCCTGGACTAAGACTACTCAAAGTCCAGATCATCCCAAAACTCATCATAGGAGAGATTTGTCTCTTTTTTATGCTCATCCAACTCAAGCTCAAGCTGCTTTTCACGCTCAACTTTGAGATAAAGGTCCAAGGCTTCATCCAATACCTTTTCAGGAGTCTTCTTCAACAACTCAGCCAACACATCAATCTTCTCTATCATCTTCGTATCTAAGTGCATATACCCTCGATATATTAATATGAGAGAATTCTAGCATATTAGGTGTCATAATACTTTGCTGCAAAAAGCAGAGGTATACTCACCGGAGTGGTTTTGTCTAGCACATTAATATTTCCACAGTATTTTATGCTTATTCTTCTCTATGGAAACATACGAATCCAGTTTTGCTTCTTCTAATGCAGCCATGGCAATAAGAAAGCTTTCAAAGATATGTTCTTCTGGGATAAGACTTGGGACAAGTTGGATATTTTTCAACATGTCCAATGGCTGCTTTTGAATACCTGCAATAATGACAGTCATCTTTTTTTTGTGCAGTTCTAAAATAGCATCTTCAATGGCATACATACCGCTTTGATCGATCGTCGGGACATTACACATCCTAAAGATGACAATACTCACATCAGGCAGTGTTTGCATCATTTTTTTAAAATGTGCTGTAAACCCGAAAAATATCGGTCCGTCAAAGTGTTGTATATATATTTGATGTTTCATTGTTTCCGATAGCTCTTTTTCATCCTTTTGTAAAAAATTATTTTTGAAGTCGTTTAAAGAGGCGCTAACAGCTTTAGACTCTGAAAAGTCACCCATCTGTTTCATAAACAGCACTGCCGCCAAGACCAGACCTACCGCAACGGCTTGTAATAGATCCACAAACACCGTTAAGACTAACACGATGATCATCACAACAGCATCTGCACGAGGAACCCTGAAAAGGTGCTTAATGCCTTTGTAGTCTATAATCCCTATACCAACGGTAATTAAAATCCCCGCCAATACAGGGAGGGGGATCATCTTTGCATACTCCCCTGCACCTAACAAGACCACCAGAAGCACCAAGCCATGTACAACACCTGATAAATTACTCCTACCCCCAGCATTGATATTGACTACCGTACGCATCGTTGCACCTGCACCGGGCAGTCCGCCTATAAAACCCGCCAGCATATTCCCAATGCCTTGTCCAATGAGTTCTTTGTTTGAATTGTGCTGTGTCTTAGTCATGTTATCCGCGACCACAGAAGTAAGCAGTGAGTCAATAGCTCCCAAAGAAGCAAGTGTCAAGGCAGGAATGATGATGACCATAGGGTGCTGCCAATCGACATACAGCAAGGTAGCCATATTCACGTCAGGCAATCCTTTAGGAATATTTCCAATAACAGAAACATGCAGGCCCATATAAACAGAAACAAATGTCAAACCTATGAGTGCGACCAATGCAGAAGGCACCTTTTTTGTCACCTTTGGAAACAGATAGATAATCGCAATCGTCACAAGGGTCAATCCCACTGAATGGAGATTGGTTTTGTCTATAACACTTGGAAGCTCTATAAAAATATCAATGATTTTTGGTGGAGAGGAAAGACCAAAAAAAGGGAAGATCTGCATAAAAATAATAATCAGTCCTATACCGCTCATAAAACCTGAGATCACGGGATAAGGCATATAACGGATATATTGACCTATTCCAGAAATCCCCATTATGATCTGAAAGACTCCTGCCATGACAAAGGTGGCGACTATCGTCCCCAGTGCCGCATCCAAAGAACCATACAGTGCGATCTCGCCCGCCACAATAGCCGAAGCAACCACTGCCATAGGACCGGTAGGTCCACTTATTTGTGTCTTGGTTCCGCCAAAGAGTGCTGCAAATATCCCTAAGGCGATAGCACCATAAAGACCAGCTATCGCACCCATCCCAGACTGCACCCCAAATGCCAAAGCCAAAGGCAGAGCAACCACAGCAGCAGTCAATCCTCCAAAAATGTCACCTGATATATTGTTTCTACTTATCAAGACCTGTCTCCCCTGACCTACTTAATGAACTAAAAATGTGAGGTCATAATATCATAAAACCATTCATATCACTTATAATTTTCACTGTCTCCTCTGTTCCTACTTCATATGTCATATGACTCGTTTAGTATGATCATCGTATTATTGATTATCGCCTCTAAAAGAGTAAGGCCAATGATCCTCAGGAAAACTTATGAAAAGTTACACTTTAGTTTAAAAAACAGTTATTACCTGATTCCTATTCTCATTTAAATTACTATCTAACATAGTATTTGATAAAATTTCGTCTTTAAAGGATATGATTATGATAAAAGTAAAAAACCGTTGGCTCATGGTTGTAGCTGCAATGGCTATTCATATGTGTATAGGTTCTGTTTATGCGTGGAGCGTTTATGTAAAACCTATACAATCTACAATGGGCTGGTCCCTCACAGACGTTACGATCACATTTTCGATTGCTATCTTCTTCCTGGGTCTTTCTGCCGCACTTATGGGGAAATTTGTTGAGGCTAAGGGCCCTAGAGTTGCCGCTACATTGGCTGCTGTCCTGTTTGGACTGGGGACTGTAGGTTCTGGAATGGCCATACACCTTGAATCTAAAATACTGTTCTATCTTACTTATGGTGTTTTAGGCGGTGCAGGTCTTGGTATAGGGTATATCTCTCCGGTGTCGATGCTTGTAAAATGGTTCCCCGACAGACGTGGTATGGCAACAGGGTTTGCCATTATGGGCTTTGGTTTTGCTTCTGCTATCTCTGGTCCGGCTATCAAGATATTGATAGATTCTGTAGGGATTTCATCAACCTTTTACATCATGGGTTCTATTTACTTTATCGTTATGTTTACAGCAGCACAGTATCTTGCAAATCCTCAGGAAGGATATATGCCGGAGCGTCTAAGTGCTGCTATAGCTTCAGGAAAAAAGAAAATAAAAGAAGACCTGGTCAATATCACACGAAATGAAGCGATGAAGACAGGCAGGTTTTATGGACTGTGGATCATGCTGTTTATCAATGTGACCTGTGGAATCGCTATCATCTCTGTAGCCTCGCCTCTTTTACAAGAGACAGTTGGTATCAGTGCCTTAGCTGCCGCTTCAGCTGTTGGACTTATGGGTATTTTTAACGGTGCGGGAAGACTTGCCTGGGCGAGTATCTCCGATTATCTCACTAGACCTGTCGTTTTTGTTCTTTTCTTTGTCACGCAGATCATTGCCTTTTACATGCTGACAACTGTCACAAGCATACTTCTGTTTCAGGTACTTCTTTATTACATCATGATGTGTTACGGAGGAGCATTTGCTTCTATTCCAGCCTATATCGGTGATATTTTTGGAACTAAAGAACTTGGTGCTATTCATGGGTACATACTGACTGCATGGGCATTAGCCGGACTTGCCGGACCTATTGTCATTGCTTATGTCAAAGATTCTACCGGTAGTTACACGGGTACACTTTATGTTTTTGTAGGTCTTTTCTTTGCGGCACTCATCACTTCGATTTTGATGATCGTAAATATCAAAAAAATACAGACAAGACAAGCTGTCTGATTCACACTTCATCCTGCTAAATAAGGCTCGGCCTTATTTAGATCGAACACAACTCTTTTACTGTACTTCTTTCTTGCCATTATGACGAGCAGGAGAGTCCTATATTCTTGTGCTCTTCAGGTGTATCTCCAGCAAAGTGCTCAAACTCCGGAAGTTCATCGTAAGGATTTGCCCCGATATAAAGCAGCGTTTCTACCCTCGAAAAATCACCGCGTTCCGCAAGAAGGATAGCCTCTTCAAGCATATAGTTTTTCAAGATGTACTTTGGATTCGTTTTTAGCATCTCTTTTTGACGCTGGACTTGCGTACGTGTTTCGCGAGACAGACGCTTGTCATATAAAATAAGCCACTTATCCAGTATCACAGGCTCCATGGCAATATCATACAGGGGTGACCTGTCACCGTCGTAACGGCTAAGCGTTCTAAAGAAAAGAGTATGATCAACAAAGATATCTTGCAGTGTTCCCACCAGTTCTTTGATCAGCTCCACATCTTCATCAAGTTTCACAGCCAGCCCAAGCTTCTCTCTCATGACATCGATATAGGCATTTGGATAGAGGAAGTTACCGAAGTCATCGAGCTTTTTTTGCATCCGACCTTTGTCAATGATAGGAGAAAGTGCTTTGGACAGCATGGTAAGGTTCCAGTACGATATATTGGGCTGATCCCCATAACTATAGCGGCCAAGACGGTCCTTGTTATTACAGACATAGCTATAATTAAAATCATCAAGCATAGCATACGGGCCGTAGTCAATAGTAATACCTTCGATGGACATGTTGTCAGTGTTCATAACACCATGGTTAAACCCTATTCCCTGCCATTGTGCTATCAAGCTTGCCGTACGCTCGACAACTTCGCAAAACATCTTAAAAAAACGGTCTTCATCATCTTTCAAGTGTGGATATGACTCGGCTATGACGTACTCAGCAAGCATCTCAAGCTTGCTTTGTCCACCCATATAATAGAAGAACTCGAAGGTACCAAAACGTACCCAGCTCGTCGACATACGCATGACGATAGCTGCATCTTCCATACGATCACGAATGATTTTCGTCTTCGATCCGATAATTCCCAGGGCTCTCGTCGTAGGAATTCCCAGATGATGCATCGCTTCACTCATCAGGTACTCACGTATGGACGAGCGAACGGCTGCTCTTCCGTCTGCCGAACGGGAATAATGTGTCTCGCCACTGCCTTTGAGCTGCAGGTTCCAACCGTTTACACTGCCCAAGTTGATGGCTCTTCCATCTCCTAGCCACGGGTTGAAATGGCCGAACTGATGTCCTGCGTAACACATGGAAAAAGGGCGTGAACCTTCAGGTTGGAAGGTGCCATTAAGAAGCTCGACAAAACGAGGATCGTCACAAACACTGTTGTCAAGATCGATCAGTTTTGCAGCCTCAGGACTGAAGCTTATGAGATAAGGCTCATCAAGCGGTTCAGGATCGGTAAAATTATAAAATTCCTCATCCAGTAAAAGATAAGACGTTTGAAGTGTCATAGTATCAAAATTCATAATGGGATTTTACATATGTAGCTTTAAATACCAGATAGCGTTAGTAGAGTAACTTCTCACTCTAGGAAAGTACTAAGAAAAAGCAGCCAGCACTCTTTAATCATGATAATTCATCAGCCCTTGAAAAGAAAGGGATGTGCAGACTGTAAAGAAAAAAACAATAAAATAGGAAATAAAGATGCAGTCCGAGGGATATATTTATCTTAAAAAATGAGTGTTAAAATGAAAAAAAGCTTTTTCTGAGCTAATAAAGTATAAAATACCATAAAATTAAGGGCTATATATATATGAAAAAGATCGCATCATGTTAAAAGATCAACTCAAGACAGAGGTAGCTATAGCTAATGCCCAAATAGAAGAGCTAGAATTACTCACCCATGTCGTTGCACCTGAATCTGCACTAAGCGATATCATATCTTTTGAAAACGTTAGTGAAGATGAAACCAATCAAAGACAACTGAAAAAAGTTTACATGAAAAAAAGAAAACTCCTCTTCTTCACAGAACAGTTGAAAAACAATGTTTCACTTTCATGTGATGCATGTGGGAAAGAGATTGAGTTAGAACGTCTTCTTATTATGCCTAGAGCAAGACTTTGCAGAACATGTGCAACCAGTTAGTCAATATCTATCTCTATTTACATAAATATTTTTGCACATGATTATACCTATAGTATATTTACTGGATAGGGTTTACATATATAAAAACCCACTTAAGATGTATTCAAGCGTAGCACCAAAGATAAAAACAAGGTACATTTCCTTAGGTCTATCTCAAAAAAATCCAAAGCTTGGCTTTATACTCAGTCTTATTGTTTTGAACTACTTGTGTAAAGCAGCCTATCTCTTTACTACAGCAAAGTTACAACCATCTAGCTTGATACGGTCTTCTTCAAAGACCTGAAGCCATTCAACCATATGTTCTTGAGTCAAAACAATAGCACCT
>Ga0316204_10005576_pt1 | contig 20540 bp, 16 predicted proteins | sample 6monrhotite_MG_2_FD_205661 | JGI IMG/M metagenome (GOLD analysis project Ga0316204, IMG submission 205661) | Microbial mat bacterial communities from mineral coupon in-situ incubated in ocean water Damariscotta River, Maine, United States -... | ecosystem: Environmental > Aquatic > Marine >...
TTTCGAGCTGAGACACGGACTGTCACCAAGACACAACTGAGTTTCAATTGAAGTGACGCTAATTCACATAAATGAAAAATTCAATCATTTTTTCATTTATGTGAATTCAATTTCATTAGCGTTCTATCTACCGATCGGCTGAATCCATCCAGATGGTGACCGGACCATCATTCACCAGCGCAACCTGCATGTGACTGCGGAACTGTCCGGTTTCGACCGGAACGTCCAGCGTCCGGATTGAGGTGACCAGATCATCGTACAGTTTTTCGCCAAGCTCCGGCGCGGCGGCACCTGAAAATCCCGGTCGGTTACCCTTTGACCAATCGGCAGCAAGGGTAAACTGACTGACCACCAGAACCGCCCCACCAACATCAATAACTGAGCGGTTCATCTTGCCGTTGTCATCCTCGAACAGGCGCATATTGACGATCTTGCGGGCAAAAAATGCGACATCCTCCGCCCCGTCATCGGGTTCCGCGCAGATCAGAACCATCAGTCCATAGTCAATCGCGCCCAGAACCTCAGCCGTCTCGGCCTCAATAACCCGCGCCTCGCTCACCCGCTGCAAAAGAGCTTTCATGGTATCAGTTGCCCCCCTTAGAGTTGTCCGCCGGACGTTCTAAATGAACCATCGCCCAGCGACTTTTACCAGACCCGACCTGCCGGGATAAGACGACATGGTGAGGTGAGGATTAGGAGAAACGATGTTGGAGGATAGCGGCAGGCACTTGGTTGTGTCCGACATGTGCCAGACGCAGCCATAAAAATATCTAAACTTACTCTTTACGCGGTGGGATTTGCCGGACTTGAAAGCCAGTCTTAGTTTGCTCAAATCCCACATCACCATAGAATTTTATCGTGGCTGGGTTTTTGGAACCCGTCAGCAACATGACCTTGTAACACTGGTGAGACCATGCCACCGTTATTGCTTGACTAAGAATGGCTTTGCCGTAACCGCAATTTCGATATCGCGGCTCCGTGATAACATTCTCTATTAGACCATAGGGGGCTCCACCGCGCGTTAGGTTGGGGACAACAATTAATGTACAGGATGTCGCGATGATCCCGCCTCTAAAGCCGAGGAGGATGACACTGCCGGTGTATCCACAGTACTGATCAAATATCTGACGCGCAGAGCTCAGATCGAGCATGGTGTCACCCGGGTTGAGGTGCTTATACAAATCGAGAAGGGATTCGAGATCACCCGGAATGGCGGGCCTGATTATGAGCTCTCCTGACATCCCCATACTCAACCTACAATTGGACCGAATTACAAGTCCGTTCCGTGTTACATTGAGCCGTCGGCCACAAACTGCACCACGCCAGCTCCCACCCCCTAAACCTTCACCTCAAAACGAACTCACAGACGGAATCTCAACCCTCCCCAGCCGCACCTTCAATCTTATCCTGCGTTTGGGTATCAAAATCGCTGGCGGCGTGGCGTTCGCGCAGTTGTTCTTCGAGGGGGCCGTTTCGTCGGTTGACCATGCGGCCACGCTGGACGGCGGCGCGCCCGGCGATTTCGTCCGTCCACCGGCCAAGATGGGTGTAGGACCTGGCATCGAGAAACTCACCGGCATCATAAAGCTTGCCCTGCACCAGCGCCCCATACCACGGCCAGATGGCGATGTCGGCGATGGTGTAGTCGTCGCCGCACATGTAGCGGTTGCCCTCCAGGTGACGGTCAAGCACGTCCATCTGGCGTTTGACCTCCATGGCGAAACGGTCGATGGGGTATTCCATCTTATCCGGCGCGTAACTGAAAAAATGACCAAACCCGCCACCAAGATAGGGGGCGCTGCCCATTTGCCAGAACAGCCAGGACAGGCATTCCGCCCGTTTGGCCGGGTCGGCGGGTAAGAAGGCGTCGAATTTTTCCGCCAGATACAACAGGATCGCGCCGGATTCAAAAACCCGCGTCGGTGTGGGCGTACTGTGATCCATCAGTGCCGGGATCTTGGAATTGGGGTTCACCTCAACAAACCCGCTGCCGAACTGGTCACCGTCCCCGATCTCGATCAGCCAGGCGTCGTATTCCGCGCCGCTATGTCCCAGCGCCAAAAGCTCTTCCAGCAACACTGTAACCTTTACACCGTTCGGCGTGGCCAACGAATAAAGCTGCAAAGGATGTTTGCCGATAGGCAGCACTTTTTCATGCGTCGGGCCGGCGGTCGGGCGGTTGGTACTGGCGAATTTGCCGCCGTTTTCTTTTTCCCATTTCCAGACCTTGGCGGGTGTATACGATGCTTCATTCATTTCAAGAAATTCCATTCTGATGACGGGTGGTGGCAGATCGTCCTAATGGTTTATATATAACAATTGAACGACCGTTCAAGACCCCCACGGCCAACATCAATCCCCTGCTGCTGTATTTGAGAGGTGGCCAGATTGCCGGGACGCCTGTGCAAAACAGAAAAAAATCGCGAAGCAAATTTTAATCTGCTTCGCGATCTGTCTTGTCAGAGAGCAGGGCCTAATCAGTGCCCGGTGTCTGCCCCGCTGTGGAAATTAAATACGGCCCCCTCCTTGATGCCGGACGGCCAACGCGCGGTGACGGTTTTTAGTTTGGTATAAAACCGCACACCTTCCATTCCATGGATGGAGTGATCACCAAACAACGACGCCTTCCAGCCACCGAAACTGTGATAGGCGACAGGAACCGGAATCGGCACGTTGACGCCGACCATGCCGATGTTCACATCCTGGGTGAAGTTGCGCGCTGTATCGCCATCGCGAGTAAAGATCGCCGCACCATTGCCGTACTCATGGTCGATGACCATCTGTTTAGCTTCTTCATAACTCTGGGCTCGGACAACCGTAAGGACCGGGCCGAATATTTCATCGCGGTAGATCGACATGTCCGTCGTCACCCGATCAAACAGGCTGCCGCCAACGAAGAAGCCGTCCTCATACCCCTGAAGATTAATACCGCGCCCATCGACGACGAGTTCCGCCCCATCAGCAATGCCTTCGTCGATATAGCGCTCAATCCGCTCTTTTGATTCTCGGGTAATAACCGGCCCCATTTCGGCGGCGCTGTCCGTGTAAGGTCCGATCTTGAGACTTTGAACCCGCGGAGCCAGTTGTTTGACGAAGGCATCCGCCGTTTCATCACCGACGGCGACGGCAACGGAGACCGCCATGCAGCGCTCCCCGGCGGAACCGTAAGCGGCCCCAATGGTGGCATCGACAGCCTGCCCCATATCGGCATCCGGCATGATCAACATATGATTTTTGGCACCGCATAGCGCCTGCACCCGTTTGCCGTTGGCGGCGCCGGTCTCATAGATATAGCGCCCGATTGGAGTTGAGCCGACGAAACTGATTGCCCCGACGGCCGGATCAGTGAGCAGTGTATCGACCGCTTCCTTATCACCGTTGACGACGTTCAGGCAGCCTTTCGGCAGACCTGCCTCAAACATCAGTTCGGCCAGACGCAGGCCACAGGAAGGGTCACGTTCGGACGGCTTAAGAATAAAGGTATTGCCGCACGCCAACGCCATTGGGAACATCCACATGGGCACCATGGCCGGGAAGTTGAACGGTGTGATGCCGGCACAGACACCAACCGGCTGACGCATATTGAAACTGTCGACGCCGCCAGCGACTGACGCTGAATAATCTCCTTTCAGGAGATGCGGGATACCGCAGGCAAACTCGACGACTTCCAGACCACGGGTCACCGACCCCTTGGCGTCATCCAGTGTTTTGCCGTGTTCATTCGACACGATTTCCGCCAGCTCGTCCATGTGCTTGTACAGCAAGTCACGGAAGTTAAACATGACCTGGGCGCGCTTGGCCGGCGGTGTCGCGGACCAGGCCGGAAGCGCCGCTGCGGATGAGGCAATGGCTGCTCGGACTTCGTCGGCGCTAGCAAGCGGGGCCTGTTTGGTAATCTCTCCCGTTGCCGGATTATAAACATCGCCGAACCGCCCACTGGTGCCCTTAACCCGAACCCCGTCAACAAAATGCATCAATTCTTCAGTCATTGCCCGCTCCTTTTATCAGTGCCTATTCGCACCCGCAAAATTACTGTGCCAAAATGCAATAAAATCAAAGGTGCGCAAAGCAGGAAACGGCATTTTTTACACTGCCGAGGCATAGATTTTTCGTCAGCAAACAGGCTGCTTTCAACTTTTTCGACAGACTTTGCAAATGCTTAGGTCCTAAAATCGGAAAACCTGGAGCCATTGTTTTTGCATCTTTGGCACCACATCCACCGTGCACCCCGCCAAAAAGTCGTCTCCAGCAACCGACCGGTTTAGTTTTGAATTCATTCATAAACATCGGAGCGGCGTTGACCTCCAGGGGATAACGGCTTCATACTCCGTACTTGTTATCTGCAACAATAACTTGCGGGGAATCGCAGTGTGACATCCAAAGCCAAAACCGCATCCATGGCTAACGCCAGAGCCGCCAGGACCTTCTCTCGACGCCTGTTGCTCAAACACGCAGCTGGTGCCGGTGCTCTTGCCGCTGCCGGTCCATGGATTGTTAAAGACGCTTTTTCATCTTCCGGCGTGGTCGATGTCCTGTGCTGGACCGGCTACCTTCCCGATGCATTTCTCAAAGATTTTGAAAAATCGACAGGCATCAAAACCAATTATAAAACACTTGGCTCGAATGAAGAGCTCATCAACAAGATGAAGGCCTCCAAGGGCCGGGGATATGACGTTATAACGCCGACCGTGCATCGCAAGGGGCAATGGATAGATCTGAATCTGACCCAACCCTGGAACCTCAAAAAAATTCCCAACCTGAAAAACGTTGAAGCCACGTTCTTCAAACCGAGTGAAGCCTGGACCTGGGGCGGGGGTCAACATCATTTGCCGCATATCTGGGGGACGGAAGCGATTTCTTACCGCACGGACCTATTTCAAACCGAATACGGAAAGCTGAGCTTTGGCGATTTATGGCTGCCGGATGTGAAAGGCGACATACAGGGTCGACCACATTCGTTGATGGCGGGAATTGGCCGGTATCTTGCCGGAATCGGCAACCTTCCACCGTTCAGTGACGCCTATAAAAATGAAGACAACATGCGGAAAATCTGGGACGAAATTACCAGCTTCGCCATTGAGCATAAACCGTGGATCAAATCTTTCTGGAATGATCATGACACCCAGAAATCGAATTTCATGCAGAACGGCTGTGTGATAGGGCAGACCTGGGACGGCCCGGCGATTGAGTTAATGAAAGAAGACCATCCGATTCAGTATCTGGCTCCAAAGGAGGGCGCATTTGCCTGGCTTGACGGTCTGAGCATGCCGATCGGGGCGAAAAACACCGAACAGGCGTATGCCTTTGTTAATGCCATCTATACAGCCAAAGCCGGTGCGCAGATGGCCAATTCAACTGGTTATAACGCGACGGTTCATGGCGTCAGGGACCTGCTGGACGCTAAAACCAAAGCCATATTCGAATCCGCCTATCCCGGCGATGCGCTTGACAAATTATGGTGGTGGCCGGACGAACCTGCGTGGTATGCGGAAATCCGAGCCGAATACCGCGATCAACTCATTGCCGCCTGAGTTTGTCATTGGACTCACGAAATTCAAATATTTGGCCCTACGCGTCGACTTCATTTTGCTGAACTCTGCCAGGTGAAGGGTAGGGTTTGGTTTTCACTAAAATATTAAAAAGGCACCCATATCCATTGCCATGCGTTGATAAACCATTGACGCACAATGAAAATCGATACCATACTTTCAGCTTCGGGTTTTTTGCACATTGATTGATTTGATTTTGAGGGGGGCAAAATAAGTCTGTTTTTTTGGTGTTGTCAAAAATCTGTCACCTAAAAAGTTCTATAAGAAGAAACTCAACACCCATATCCAAGGAGGTAATCTATGTTACATAAATATGGAAGGTACGCGGGCCTAGGTGCCCTGGTGGCCGTTGCCGCCGGGCTTGGCCTGTCACCGACTGCCGTTCAGGCAGCGGCGTGTCCGACGGTGACTGTCGCGGACATGAAAGGGGTCAAGGCCGGAGCCTTCCCACAACAATATGAGCGGTCTGAATTTGAAGCCGCTGCCAACTGCAAAATGTCCTTTTCCGGCAACCCGGCAAGCGACAAACTGAATTCCAAGATCGTCGGCAATCCCAAATTGCCCGCTCTTTCAGACCGTATTCCACAAGAACCCCTAGTCGTCGCGCCTTACGATCAGATCGGTAAATATGGCGGAACTTTCGACGCCCTTTCCAACGCTACAGAGGCCGGCACGTCCGACTTCCTGTCGACGCGCCATGTCAATCTGGTCCGCTATTCGGACGACCTTCAGACAATCGTTCCGATGGTTGCCAAAAGCTGGAGCTGGAACAAAGATTTCACGCAGCTGACCTTCTCCCTTCGCAAGGGACATAAATGGTCAGATGGCGCGCCGTTTACGGCGGAAGATGTCAAATTCTGGTACGACAATCTAGCGCTCGATTCCAAGGTTATTGAAAAACCGAAGGACTATGTGCTGGTCGGCGGCAAACGTATGACCGTTGACGTTGTTGATGCGCAAACTGTTCGATTTAACCTGCCGGCACCTAAGCCCGGACTGGTTGCTCACTTTGCGACTTCATTCGCACAAGGGTTCCAACCCAAACACTTCCTGGGCAAGTTCCACCCGGACATCAATCCGGATGCTGACAAGCTGGCAAAAGCCGCCGGTTTTGAAAATGGTCTGGCTGTCATCAAGGCCTACTTCGGAAATTCAGACTGGACCGACACTCCTTCTCCGATGCTGAACAGCCCGAAAAAGGTGTCGAAACTGCCTGCTAATGTTGTGCCGACACTGGAAAGCCACATCACGGTTTCCGACACGACTGAAGGTCGGCATTACGTCGCCAACCCCTATTTCTTCATCGTTGATACGGCCGGCAACCAGCTGCCCTACATCAGCGAACAGGATGAAGTGTATGCCAACGACAGTCAGGTTCGTCTCCTGAAACTTGTTAATGGTGAAGCTGACTACAAAGCGCAGTCACTTCAGCTGGCTGACGCGCCGCTGTTGTTGGAAAAACAGGATGCGGGTAAATATGCCGTTGATTTGAAACCTCAAATCGCGATGCACGCGTTCTCGTTTAACGTGACTTCAGCAGACCCTGAAAAGCGCAAGGTATTCGGTGACCTGCGCTTCCGCAAAGCCATGTCAATTGCCATTAACCGCACGGAACTCAACGAAGTTGCCTATTTCGGTCAGGGAACGCCACAGCAGTATATTGGCTTCTCTCCCGCACCGGGCTTCGTCGATCCAAAATGGAAATCCTTTGCCGCCGAATTTGATACCAAAGGCGCCAAAGCCCTGCTCGACGAAATCGGCATGGTTGACAAGGATGGCGACGGTTTCCGTGAATTGCCCAACGGCAACAAAATTGTCCTGAACATGCAGTTTGCGACGCAGGGCATTGCCGGTCAGGTGGTTGAACTTGTCGGTCAGTACTGGTCCAACGTTGGTGTACAAACGACCGTCAAGGAAGTTACGCCTGACGAATACCGTTCGGCACAATCCTCCAACAAGCTGGATGTCGGCATGTGGGAAAAAGGCCAGCCGATGGGTATTATCCTTGGCAACAACGAGCTTTGGGTCCCGCCGTTCGAAAACTATTTCGCACATCGCGTCGGGATGCTGTGGGCCGAATATGTTGAATCGAATGGAGCCAAAGGTGTCAAACCTCCGGCATTCGTTGACCAGCTGATCGCTGACATCAACGCGTTCCAGTCGACCCCGGCCGGTACAGCCGAGTCCGACAAGCTTGGGGCTCGCCTGGTTGAAAACATGGTGAGCAATCTCCTGTTCATCGGCACGGTTCAGTCCTCAGGTGTCATCTACCACCGCAAGGCTCTGAAGAACTTCGTCCAATTCAAGACGGCGTCTTACGAGTACTATCGCACGTACCCATACCGTGCGTGGCAGTGGTTCCTGGACGAATAGGACGATCCAAAAAACTTGACAGGCGTCTGGACCGGGCGACACTATTTCTGCCCGGTCCAGTCACCGCCAAGCGTCAGCTCGCTGACTTGGCGGTCATTGGCACCTAGTTAAAAAAAACGGGGAATTTTTCATGGCGGCATTCATTCAGTTCACATTCATGCGCGCGGCAATGGCATTAATCACATTGCTCACCGTGTCACTGATCGTGTTCACGCTGATGGAGATGGTCCCGGGTAATTGTGCGGAAAGATATCTGGCATTTAAGAATACCCAGGGCGCGCAGATTACAATTGACGACATTAAAGCCGAGGAAAGACGTCTTGGCCTCGACAAACCCTTTATCATTCGCTGGGGCCAGTGGGTCGGTAACGTGTTCCTTAAAGGGGAATTCGGCGACAGCTGCATCCTGCGTCTAAATATCAACCAGCTTCTTAAAGACAAATTCTGGATTAGCCTCGGGATCTGTATGACAGCGCTGTTTGTCGCTTATTTAATCGCTGTTCCAATCGGCATGATATCGGCGACATCCAACAACCCGCTGACCAATCATTCGCTGCGCTTCATCAGCTATCTTGGCCTGGCCTTGCCGAACTTCCTGCTGGCCCTGATCATCATGCTGCTTTCAACGGTGCTATTTGGAGATTCACTGACCGGATTGTTCTCGAAAGAGTTCCGCGACGCCGCCTGGTCCTGGGCCCGATTGCAAGATTTTCTGTCGCGTGCCTGGTTACCAATTTTCATCCTGGGGTGGTCAGCAACAGCTTTTGCCCTACAAACCGTCCGCGCCCTGATGCTTGATGAAGTCGGAAAACTTTACGTCACCGCGGCCTCGGCGCGCGGCATCTCCGGCCGTCGGCTTCTCTGGCGATACCCAGCGCGGCATGCCCTGGGGCCGGTCATCAACTCGCTTGGGTTCGACCTCAACCGTATCTTTAATGAATTGCCGATTGTCGCGTTGATCCTGACGCTGACAGAATCCGGCGCGCTGCTCATCGAGGCATTGGCCAGATCGAACGATCAGCAATTGGCCGGAGCCATCATCTTCCTGTTGACCGCCAGTATCGTATTTTTGAATTTCATCACGGACATCATGCTGGCGTTGATGGATCCACGTGTTAGACGGGGGCTCATGGGATAGACAATGACCAGTACAACCGCCAACCCAACAGCAGCCGATCAAAAACTGAAAGAAGCCTACTTTACGGCTTCACAAGGACAATTGATCTGGTCCCGTTTCAAGAGTGACCGAACCGCCATGATCGCGGGCTGGGCACTGATCCTCATGGTCTTGACGGGAGTTTTTGCCGCTCCGTTGTCACCTTACGATCCAACCATCGCGGGTCGGGACAAAAACTATGAAAACGGTGCGCCGCAAATTCCTAAATTCTGGGACGAAAACGGGTTTTCCGCGCGACCATTTATTTATTCGACGGAGCGTCAACGTTCGATCCAGACGAATTTCCGCTGGGTAACCACGATTAACAGAGACAAGCGCCGGTACGTGCAGTTTTTCGTCGAAGACTGGGAATACAGCCTGTTCAGTTTTGAATGGGACTTACCTGGCAAAACCTTTGACTTCGAAGTTAAGCTTCTGACCTTTAACACTCACCTGTTTGGGGTTGATGAAGGCGGTATCCACCTGTTTGGTACGGATGCCAGCGGCAAGGATATTTATTCGCGCACCCTACATGCGGTCTATACGTCCCTGGCCGTCGGAACAATTGGCGTCATGATATCGTTTATACTGGCATTGGTGATTGGCGGTGTGGCCGGATATTTCGGCGGCTGGATCGACTCGGTTCTGCAGATGCTCACGGATGCGGTACGAACCGTGCCGGCAATTCCGCTGTTCATGGCCCTCGCCGCATTTATTCCCGCTGAGTGGAGTTCCGAAACCCGGTTCTTCTTTATTTCAATTATTCTGGGTCTGGTCGGTTGGCCGACACTTGCCCGGCGCATCCGCACCCATCTGCTGACGGAACGGTCCCAGGAATACGTGCTTGCCGCTGAACTTTGCGGGGCGTCATCCAGCCACGTTATTCGCAAACACCTGCTGCCCAGTTTCACCAGTTACATCATCGTCGATCTGATGATTTCCTTTCCTTATGCAGTGCGCTCGGAAACGGCGCTCAGCTTTATCGGGTTGGGACTGAAAGACCCGGTCAATTCGCTAGGTGCCCTGATGCAGAACGTGTCCAAAGCTGACGTGTTGCTGAATTATCAGTGGTATTTCATCCCTGTCATCTTCTTCATCGCGTTGGTGCTGGCATTCGTCTTCGTCGGCGACGGTTTGCGTGATGCGGCAGATCCTTATTCGGGTACCAAGAAATGAGTTTGCTGACTGTTGAAAATTTGACGTTGCAGTTCGATACCGACGAAGGTCGGATCACTGCCGTAGAAGATGTTTCGTTCACCCTTGAGGCCGGTGAGGTCATGGGGCTGGTGGGCGAATCAGGATCGGGGAAATCAGTAACAGCCAAGTCACTGATGCAACTCAATCCGTCCAATGCGGTCTATGGCCCAAAAAGCAGGATCATCCTCAATCTGGACGACGGCCCGGTTGATGTCCTGTCGCTGAAAACGGCGCGCGATATGCAAGTCGTGCGGGGCGGGGCGGTTTCAATGATCTTCCAGGAACCAATGGCAAGCTTTGCCCCGGCGATCTCGATTGGTGATCAGATGGTTGAACAATTGGTCCTGCATAAAAATATCACCCCCGCTGAAGCCAAAAAGATTTCCATCGAAATGCTGGAACGGGTCGGAATATCCGAAGCCCCGAAAAGATTTGACCAGTACGCCTTTGAGCTGTCCGGCGGCATGCGCCAGCGCGCCATGATCGCTATGGCCTTGTCGACCCGGCCGAAGCTGCTGATTGCGGATGAACCGACAACTGCGCTTGATGTGACCATTCAGGCCCAGGTGCTGGAGTTAATGACGGATATTGTCGCTGAATTCGGCATGGGCATCATCTTCATCACCCATGATCTGGGTGTTGTTGCTCAAACTGCCGACAAGGTTGCCGTCATGTATCTGGGGGAATTGGTCGAAAAAGGCCCGGTTCGCGAAGTCATTCGTAACGCTGCCCATCCCTATACGCGGGGCTTATTGAATGCCCTGCCCAAACTGGAAGATCTGGATGCACCGTTGACCCCGGTACCCGGCGACATCCCCAGCCCTCTCGAACGACCGAGCGGTTGTGTCTTCCACACCCGCTGTTCGGAAATGGAGGCCGGGCGTTGCGACCAAGGGCTGCCACATTTATTCAGCGTCAAGGAGGATCACGACGTCGCCTGCTTTGTGGTTGAAGATAAAGGAGTGCGTGTGGCATGAACGATCACTCACTCATATCGACCAACAACCTGTCGGTCTCCTTTCCTCTGGGTAAAAATTTTTTCGGCCCCAAGCTCTTTGTCCATGCCGTCGCCGACATAACCCTGGACATCCCGCGAGGTAGTTTTTTCGGTCTTGTTGGTGAATCGGGCTCCGGTAAAACGACCTTTGGCCGCGCGCTGCTGAATGCCGTTCCCATTTCGGGCGGGCATGTAGAATATAACGATGACGAGGTCTCCTACAATCTGGAACACTTAAGCAAAGAAGAGTTGAAGGACTACCGTAAACGGGCCCAGTTGATTTTTCAGGATCCCTACGCGGCGCTCAGTCCACGGATGACCGTACGTGATATTATCGCTGAGCCGCTGGAAGTCATGGGCCTGACCAAATCTCGGCAAGAAACCGATGAAAGAGTCCGCGATATCGCCGACAGATGCCGCCTCAACCTTGAACATCTTCGCCGTTTTCCCCATGCCTTTTCCGGCGGGCAGCGCCAGCGCATTTCCATCGCCCGCGCTCTGGTCTCCAACCCAAAATTCGTGGTTGCCGATGAATCCGTGGCTGCCCTTGATGTTTCGATCCAGGCGGATGTCCTGAACCTTCTGAAAGAGCTGCAAAAGGAACTGGGGCTTACCTATCTGTTCATCAGCCATGACCTCAGCGTTGTCGCCCACATCTGCGATCAGGTTGCGGTCATGTATCTGGGGCGTCTCGTAGAGACGGCCCCCACCAGAGAACTGTTTTCAAGGTCCAAACACCCCTATACCCGCGCCCTCATGTCCGCCATCCCGTCGTTGGACCCGGATCACGTCAGCACGGCCCAGAAGCTCGAAGGCGAAATTCCCAGCCCTGCGTCGCCACCACCGGGCTGCAAGTTTCACACGCGCTGCCCGTTCACAACGGATCTCTGCAAACGCGAAGAACCGGCGCTGGAGCATGTCTCCGACGGCCACAATGTCTCCTGCCATCGCTGGAAAGAACTCGATCTGTAAGCTTTACGGTTTGATATAGACTATTTCGAAAACCAGATTCGACTAACCGTCAGTCCATGGATTCCTGACTAACAAAAACGGCACCCGAAGGTGCCGTTTTCATTGTGTCTTTATGGTCAGATCAGGCTTCGCTGAGCATGGCGCGGAGTTTATCTATCATTTCATCGATATGGCTTTTTTCAGAAATGAACGGCGGCGCAACAATGCCGGTATCCCCCGTGAACTTCACATGCATGCCCTTCTTGAACAGCGATACCTGGGCGGCCCCCCCGCGTAACCCCGGCGCGCCTTTGGGTTTAAGCTCAACCGCACCCATTAGGCCATAGCCACGGATATCACGAATGCAGTCCATATTCTGAAGGCTGTACAGACCATCTAAGAAATATTCAGAAAGGTCCGCTGCGCGTTCAAACAGTTTTTCCTCCTGGAAGATATCCTGAACGGCGATACCGGCGGCGCAGGCTGCCGGGTGACCGGAGTACGTATACCCATGGAAGAACTCAATGGCGTTTTCCGGTGCTGCTTCAGTGATTGTCTTATAGATATCATCACGAACTGCGACCGCGCCCATGGGCTGCGCGCCATTGGTCAAGGCCTTGGCCATGGTCATCAGGTCCGGCGTAACCCCGAACTCCTGAGAGGCGAAGGCAGAACCGGTACGGCCAAAGCCTGTGATGACCTCATCAAAAACCAGCAGGATGCCATGTTCATCGCAAATTTCACGAAGCCTCTCAAGATATCCCTTAGGCGGAACCAGGCAACCCGTCGACCCGGCGATGGGTTCGACAAAGACGGCGGCAATGGTTGACCCGCCATAGGTTTCACAGAAGCGGGCAAGATCGTCGGCCAGTTCAGCGCCACCTTCCGGTTGACCACGGGTGAACAACTGGTCTTCATCCCAGGTATGGCGCATGCAGACGACATTCGGCATGACCCCACTGAACGTTTCACGGTTCTTGACCATGCCGCTCAGGCTGACTCCGCCGATGTTGACCCCATGATACGCCCGCTCACGCGAAACAAAACGGGTCCGCTGTCCTTCGCCACGGGCCCGATGGTAAGCCATCGCCATCTTGAGTGCCGTATCGATGGATTCAGAACCTGAATTGACAAAGAAAACATGGTTGATTGGGTCAGGGGTAATCCGGGCGATTTTTTGCGCCAGTTCGAAGGTTCCCGGCGTCGCACTGCCAAATGGTGCGGCATAGTCGTTTTCCAGAAGCTGGCGATATACAGCCTCGGCGATCTCGGTGCGGCCATGGCCCAGCGGGCAGCAGAACAGGGCCGACGAGCCATCAATAATCTGGCTACCTTTGTGGTCTGTGAAGTAAACGCCCTCACCTTTGACGATGATACGAGGGTCGTTCTTGAAGGCGCGATTTGCCGTAAACGGTAACCAGTGGTGCTCAAGGTTGTTCGCGGTGTATTGCATTGGAAAGTCCTCCCAGCAAAAATATTAAATAAAGAATGATAATCTCTAAAGACCAGCTCCCTCCCATCTGACGGGTCATTTGGGCAGTGGGCGGCTTGTCCGCGTTGCCTAAACAACGTAATCTCTGCGCTGGACCCACTCTAGTGCCAATTTTTCCGATTACGTGAGGCCAGCAGATGCGGGACACCTTGTTCCATTTTGAGCGCACAAAAAATACCAGCATCCAATCCCAGATCCGGGAGATGCTGGTGTCGGCAATTCTCAATGGGCAACTCCCGTCCCGCATGCCGTTGCCGTCCAGCCGAAATATGGCCAAAACTCTGAAGGTTTCCAGGAATACCGTGGTTCTGGCCTATCAGGGCCTTGTTGATGATGGTTATCTTACTTCCAGAGAAAGAAGCGGGTTTTATGTAAATCCCGAAATCCTCGAAGGGCGGGCAAAAACAGATACTCATGCGGAAAGGCCCGCGGATAAGGCTCTCGACTGGAAAAAGCGTTTTCGGCTTCATCCATCAATCCACAAAACCGTTCAGAAACCGCTAGATTGGCAAACTTACAAATATCCTTTCATCTCCAATCAGGTCGATCCCGCTCTGTTTCCCATCGCCGCCTGGCGCGAATGTACGCGCCAGGCCATGGGCAAGCGCGGCATGGATGCCTGGACCAGTGACACCAGCGGCAGCGATGATCCGCAATTGATCGAGCAGATCAAGACCCGCTTGCTGCCAAGGCGCGGCATTATGGCATCCACCGATGAAATCCTGATCACCTTGGGTGCCCAAAACGGACTTTACCTATTGGCCAGTCTGCTGGTCCGTGAAGGTGTCCGGGTTGCCATCGAAGACCCTGGCTATCCTGATGCACGCAATATCTTCAGTCTCAAGACCGGGAACATTGTTCCGATTCCAGTTGATCACAAAGGTCTTCCCGTCGATGAACGACTTGATCACTGCGACTATATTTATGTCACCCCGTCCCATCAATCGCCGACCACCCACACCATGCCCATGGAACGCCGCAAGGCGCTGCTCGAGAAGGCCGAGCAGCAGGATTTTGTGGTTTTCGAGGATGACTACGAAAGTGAAACCAATTACGCCAGTTCGCCGACGCCGGCGCTGAAGTCTCTCGATACCAACAATCGCGTCGTTTATGTAGGCAGTCTGTCAAAGACCCTGTTCCCCGGACTGCGACTAGGGTATTTGGTCGCCTCCGCCGATCTGATCCGTGAACTTCGTGCGCTCCGCCTTCTGATGCTGCGCCATACCCCCAACAACAACCAACGCACGGTGGCATATTTTCTGGCGCTAGGTCATCACGACACGCTGATCCATCGTCTGCACCGGGCCTATCGGGCGCGCTGGCAGGCGATGGCGGCTGCCCTTGAGAAACACCTGCCTGGATCAGCGGAAATTCCGACGTTTGGCGGCACCAGTTTCTGGGTCAGGGGCAGCGAAGGTGTGGACGCGTTCGAACTGGCCCGCCAAGCCTTAGCGGAAGGCGTCCTGATTGAACCGGGGACACCGCATTTTTCCGGAGATAACCCACCGATAAACTTTTTCAGGCTGGGACTTTCATCCATACCTGACGAACGTATCGAGCCCGGAATCGAACTTCTGTCGCAGATCATGACGCGCCTCAGGGCGTAGGATTTCGCCGCTTTTCTTGCTGAAAAATCTGGTCTGGGGGAATGCCCAAATCTGGACCTACCGAGGGCTGTGCTGCGGTCCTATCAAGGGGGCATATACAGGCCTCGCGGGTAGAAAAATCACACCCCTGGGGTACTGATCTTTTTTTCTCATCCTGTGGAGTCTAGTGAAATGCTTATCGGCGTTCCCAAGGAAATCAAAAATAACGAATTTCGGATCGGCATGACGCCGACCAGCGTTCGTGAAGCGGTCCATCATGGGCATAATGTCGTCGTCGAGACCAATGGCGGCATCGGCATCGGTGCCAGCGACGCAGAATATGAAGCAGCGGGCGCAACAATCTACGCGACGCCTGAGCAGATTTTCGCCGAAGCGGAGATGATTGTTAAGGTCAAGGAACCGCAGGCCGGAGAGCGCAAGATGCTGCGCGAAGGCCAAATCCTGTTCACCTACCTGCACCTTGCTCCCGACCCCGATCAGACCCGCGACCTTGTTGACAGCGGCGCTGTCTGCATTGCCTATGAAACCGTTACCGACAATCACGGCGGTCTCCCGCTGCTGGCTCCGATGTCTCAGGTCGCCGGACGGATGTCCATTCAGGCTGGTGCCCATTGTCTGGAAAAGGCCCAGGGCGGTTCCGGCATTTTGCTGGGCGGCGTCCCCGGTGTCGCTCCGGCAAAGGTCGTTATCATCGGCGGCGGCGTGGTTGGTGAAAACGCGGCCTATATGGCGATCGGCCTCGGTGCTGATGTGACCATTCTTGATCGTAACGTCGATACCATGCGGGCTCTGGTCTTTCGCTTCGGCCAATCCATCAAAACCGTTTATTCGACAAAACTGTCGGTCGAAGAACATGTGCCCGGCGCTGATCTGGTTATCGGCGGGGTCTTGCTGCCGGGTGCGGCGGCGCCGAAACTCGTTAGCGAGGACCACGTCAAGGCGATGAAGGCGGGTTCCGTGCTGGTTGATGTTGCCATCGATCAAGGGGGTTGTTTTGCCACCTCTCACGCGACAACGCATGCCGACCCCACCTATATCGTTGATGATGTTGTGCACTACTGTGTCGCCAACATGCCCGGCGCCGTTGCCCGTACATCTACCTATGCGCTCAACAACATGACCCTGCCGTTTACGCTGGCGATTGCCGACAAGGGCTACAAACAGGCGCTTCAAGATGATCCGCATCTCCTCAACGGGCTCAATGTCCATAAGGGAGATCTAACTTACGAAGCCGTCGCCCATGATCTCGGGTACAACTTTGTCGATCCGACGTCAGCCCTCGCGGGCTGATCCAAATACCGGTCGGTGTGGTGTCCATTTTCAGGATACGGCACCGACTAGATTTTGACTTTAGGTGATGAATTTGGTATTAAATTCATCACTATTTTTAATATTGATTAAATTTGTCCCATTTTTGGGATTTTTGAAGGAAAATTAATTATGACTAAAATGACAACTGAAGAGGCATTTGTAAAAGTTCTGCAAATGCACGGTATTGAGCATGGGTTTGGCATTATCGGCTCGGCCTTTATGCCGATCTCCGATCTGTTTCCGAAGGCCGGCATCAAATTCTGGGATGTCGCCCACGAAACCAACGGTGGGCTGATTTGCGACGGCTACACCCGCGCCACCGGAAAAATGGCCATGGCCATTGCCCAGAACGGTCCCGGCATCACCGGCTTCGTCACCCCGGTCAAGACCGCCTACTGGAACCACACACCGATGCTGCTGGTCACCCCGCAGGCGGCCAACAAAACCATTGGTCAGGGCGGCTTTCAGGAAATCGAGCAGATGGCCCTGTTCAAGGACATGGTCTGCTATCAGGAAGAGGTCCGCGATGCGTCGCGCATGGCCGAAGTCCTCAACCGGGTCATTGAAAAAGCCATCCGTGGCTCGGCCCCGGCGCAGATCAACGTGCCGCGTGATTTCTGGACCCAGGTCATTGATATCGACCTGCCGCAGATCGTTCGTCTCGAACGCCCGGCCGGTGGCGCGGATGCCATTGCCAAAGCGGCTGAACTGCTGTCCGGGGCCAAGTTCCCGGTTATTCTTTCCGGTGCCGGTGTGGTTATCGGCGGTGCCATCCCGGCCTGTCAGGCCCTGGCCGAACGCCTTGATGCGCCGGTCTGCAGTGGTTATCAGCACAACGACAGTTTCCCCGGCTCTCACCCTCTGGCCTGTGGCCCGCTGGGCTACAATGGCTCCAAAGCAGCCATGGAACTGATCTCCAAGGCTGACGTGGTGCTGGCCCTTGGCACCCGCCTCAACCCGTTCTCGACCCTTCCGGGGTATGGCATTGACTACTGGCCGCAAGACGCCGACATCATCCAGGTCGACATCAATTCCGACCGCATCGGCCTGACCAAGAAAGTCACCGTCGGAATTCAGGGCGACGCCAAACAGGTGGCCACGCAAATTCTGGCACAGCTTTCCGCAACGGCGGGCGATGCCGGACGTGAAGACCGCAAGGCTTTGGTCCATCAGACAAAATCGGCATGGATGCAGACACTGAGCAGCCTTGATCACGAAGAAGACGACCCCGGCACCAGCTGGAACGCCGATTCCCGCGAGCGCGATGCCGACCTGATGGCACCGCGTCAGGCGTGGCGCGCCATTCAGGCGGGCCTGCCGAAAAATGCCATTATTTCCAGTGACATCGGCAACAATTGCGCCATCGGCAACGCTTACCCGACCTTTGATGAGGGCCGTAAGTATCTGGCTCCTGGTCTGTTCGGGCCCTGCGGATACGGGTTCCCGGCGATCATCGGCGCCAAAATCGGCTGTCCCGATGTTCCGGTTGTCGGCTTTGCCGGTGACGGTGCCTTCGGCATTTCCATGAATGAAATGACCTCCATTGGCCGCGATGACTGGCCCGCGGTGACCATGGTGATCTTCCGAAACTTCCAGTGGGGTGCGGAAAAGCGTAACACCATCCTGTGGTACGATGACAACTTCGTCGGCACTGAGCTGAACCCTTACCTGAGTTATGCCAAGGTCGCCGAAGGCTGTGGTCTCAAGGGGGTTGAGGTCAAAACTGCCGAGGAACTGACTGAAGCCTTGAAAGTTGCGTGCAAGGCACAGGATGATGGCGTCACCACCTTCATCGAGATCGTGCTCAATCAGGAACTGGGTGAACCGTTCCGCCGCGACGCCATGAAAGCACCGGTGGCAGTTGCTGGAATTGACCCCAATGACATGCGTCCGCAGCCCGGCGCGTAAGTCACGACGGATAGTGAATACCGAGGGGCCGGGGAGCAGTGTTCCCCGGCCCCTGTTTTTTTGGTATGGATAGACCATGTTAAGCACCCTGCCCTACGAGATTCCGCCCTATCTGCAGGCCCTGTGCAAATCCGTGCCTGCGGTAAAAACTGCGGTCACAGGAGCGGACCACGTGATCGCCCTGGAAAGTGCCCGTCAGGCGACAGAAGACGGCCTCATCGTTCCGGTGCTGATCGGCGATGGCGACCAGGTCAGGCGTCTGGCCCGTGATATCGATTGGGACATTTCGCGCATTCAGGTGATTGATGCGGCGGGTGAAGACAAAGCCCCGGAAACAGCTGTCACTCTTGCCCGCAACGGTGAGGTCGATGCCATCATGAAAGGTCATGTCCACACCGATGCCCTGATGACCGCCGTGGTTAACCGGGACACCGGACTTCGGACCGGCCGCCGCCTCAGCCATACGTTTCACATGACCATTCCCGGTCGCGAACGGGTCCTGATGATCACCGATGGCGCGGTCAATGTGACCCCCGACGTCAAAACCAAAATCGACATTGTCAAAAACGCCATCGACCTCGCCCATGCGCTGGGCAACGCCGCCCCCAAGGTTGCCATGTTATCGGGTACGGAATCTATCCTGCCAGCCATGCCGTCCAGTATCGAGGCCGCCGAAGTGGTCAAGGTCGCGGCGACCGGCGAAATTAAAAACGCCCTGGTCGATGGGCCGTTTGCCTTCGACAACGCCATTTCACCGGATGCCGCCCGCCTGAAGGGTTTGACCAGCCCGGTCGCCGGATACGCCGATATCCTCGTCGTTCCCAACATCGAGACCGGCAACGGCCTATTCAAGATGATGGCCCACTTCATGAGCGCCACGGCGGCGGGCATCGTCATGGGGGCAAAGGTGCCGATCATGCTGACATCGCGCGCCGACCCGCCGCAGGCCCGCGTCGCCGCCGCCGCCCTGGCGACACTGGTGGCGGCGCATCAGCAGGGCAACTGAGCCACGACCCGCCATCAAATCATGGGTTCAGGTCAAATTTGGTATTGATAAATTGCCTCAATGCCATAATTTTCATCTTTATGAGCACATTCCCATCCGCCCTCGCCCAGGGTTATCGGGCCTTTCGCGACAACAAGTACGCGCATGAGAGCCAGCGCTACCAGAAACTGGCCGATCAGGGCCAGACGCCGGAAACCATGGTCATCGCGTGCTGTGATTCGCGCGCCGCGCCGGAAACTATCTTCAATACCATCCCCGGCGAGATTTTTGTCGTCCGCAATGTCGCCAATCTGGTGCCGCCCTATACGCCGGACGGCGAGTACCACGGCACCTCGGCAGCGTTGGAATTTGCCGTCCAGAGCCTGAAGGTCAAACAAATCGTTGTCCTCGGGCATGGTCGCTGCGGCGGTATACAGGCGGCGCTGACGCCGTCCGTCGAGCCGTTGTCTCCCGGCGATTTTATTGGCAAATGGATGGACCTGCTGACCCCGGCGGCGCAATCCGTTGTCGCTGATCAGGAGTTGACCAACCCGGAACGTCAGATGGCGCTTGAGCATATCTCGGTTCGCCAGTCCCTGGAAAACCTTCGCACCTTTCCCTGCATTTCCATCCTGGAAAACAAAAACCGCCTGACCCTGCACGGCGCCTGGTTCGATATCTCGAGCGGCGAACTCCGGGTGATGGACCCGGACACAGAAACGTTCAGTGAGCTGACAGCCGACACGCCCGACGACTAGCGATGGGATAAACCACCGCCCAGAAAATGTGTATCTTTGTGCGTTTTTGTGTGTGTTTTTTCCGCGTCGGACCACACACCTGACATACTTCCAACACAATCTGTCGCCAGCCCTCAGCCATACGCCAGACAAAATATTCAAAATCGCAATCCACCCCTCAGGGGTATCAGCACCTTCCGCCAGATAAACTCCGACGTGTGGCCTGTCTAACTGTTCAATGTGGTTATTTTATGGCGGAGTTGTGCTTTTATTGAAA
>Ga0316204_10005577_pt1 | contig 20539 bp, 21 predicted proteins | sample 6monrhotite_MG_2_FD_205661 | JGI IMG/M metagenome (GOLD analysis project Ga0316204, IMG submission 205661) | Microbial mat bacterial communities from mineral coupon in-situ incubated in ocean water Damariscotta River, Maine, United States -... | ecosystem: Environmental > Aquatic > Marine >...
AGTCTTTTGTGCTGGTGACAGATAAAGTTACTTTTGATGAGATTCCCGAAGAAATATGTTTAGTACCTACCATTCAGGAAGCTAAAGATATTATTGAAATGGAGGAAATTGAACGAGATTTGGAACTCTAGAAGATGTCGCGCCTAGTTGCACAAGTTAATATAGTCAGGAAACTGGTTCCTTTAGATCATCAGTAAATGGCAGATTTCATCAATAATACTCCGGAGGATTCCCAAAAGTATCTTCGAAAAAATTAGATGACCTATGAAGTTGCACATACTAGGATGTTATGCCGCTACCCCAAGGACATTAAGTAATCCTACTTCACAAGTATTAGATATTAAAAATCATCTTTTTTTGATAGATTGTGGTGAAGGTACCCAAGTGGCTCTACGAAAACATAAAATTAAATTTTCCAGAATTAACCATATTTTTATTTCCCATCTTCACGGGGATCATTTTTTTGGATTACCCGGATTAGTAGCTACTTTTCAGTTGCTGGGAAGAGAAAAGGAATTGCACATACATGGTCCTAAGGGTATAAAAGAAGCTATTACGCTACTTCTTAAAATAGGGAATTCATGGACCAAGTATCCATTAATTTTTCACGAACTTACCAGTAAAGAATCGGTGCCCCTTTATGAAGATAATAAGGTGGAAGTGACTTCGATTCCATTGGATCATCGTATTTATACGAACGGATTCTTGTTTCAGGAAAAGCCACAGGATAGATCCCTAAATGTTGCGGCTGTTTCAAAATATAACATAGATAAAGCGTATTATGCGATTATTAAACAAGGGAAAGATTATACCTTAGAAAATGGACGACTCCTTTCTAACGCCGAATTAACTTTTGACCCGCCTGCACCCAAAAGTTATGCGTATTGTAGCGATACAGCCTATGATCCTTCTATCATACCGTTAATAAAACATGCAGATCTTCTGTATCACGAAGCTACTTTTTTAGAAACGGAGGCGGAATTAGCTCGTAAAACAAAACATTCAACAGCCAAAGAGGCTGCGACCATTGCCAAAGAAGCCAAGGTTAGTAGATTACTATTGGGGCATTTTTCAACACGTTACAAAGATTCTGCAATGTTTGAGAAGGAGGCCCAAGTTGTTTTCCCCAATGTCTTATTGGCGCAAGACGGAAAGGAAATTGACTTTTAAAATTGGGTCAACATCTGCCCATAAAATTTTTCCTCTGTAAAATACCTCCAGGCTTTTGAACTAAAACATCCATTTGATTAGCGACAATTAGTCATTTTGATGCAAAAAGGGAGTTTACGTTTCCCTTTTTGTCAAGTTTTCACCAACTTTGTTAGTAGAATTATGTTACATTAAAGTATGCAAGAAGACTTAGGGAACTACAGGAAATCATATGAAAAGAAGACCTTAACAGAGGACGCCATTTCTGATAATCCTATGGAACTTTTTCAAAAATGGTTTTATGAAGTAGAACGGTCAGAAACTACAGACGAAGCCAATGCTATGACGATTGCCACCATTGGTCTCGATGGTTTTCCGAAAAGCAGAGTAGTACTCTTAAAGAAGTATACTTGGGAGGGATTCATATTCTATACCAACTATACAAGTGAGAAGGGAAAAGCGATCGCTGCAAACCCAAACGTTTGCTTGTCGTTCTTTTGGCATGCTATGGAGCGTCAAATCATTATTAAAGGAATGGCGAAAAAAATTCCGGAAAATATGTCTGATGGGTACTTTGAATCCAGACCAGACGGTAGTAAATTAAGTGCTATTATATCTGATCAGAGTAGTGTAATTTCTTCCAGGGAAGATCTGGAAGCGTCACTGAAAGAACTGGAAAATAAATATGAGGGTAAAGAAATAGACCGTCCGGATTATTGGGGAGGCTATATTGTGGAGCCTATTTCTATGGAATTTTGGCAGGGTAGGCCTAATAGATTGCATGATCGGATTCTGTACACTTTGCAAAAAGACTTTAACTGGAAAATAGAACGCCTTGCACCATAGGGCTATTAAAAATGTAACTACCCTAAAAGTAGCAGGCAATGATAGTTTCCATAATTAGATAACAATCCTGGAAAACCGTAGTAATAGTAACGATATGAAACAGCTAATTTTAGTGAGGCACGGGAAATCTTCATGGGAATATGAAGTGGGAGATAAAGATCGTCCTTTAAAAGAAAGAGGAATTAGAGATGCCAAATTGGTGGCCGAGAGTTTTAAAACACATAATATTTCTGTGGAAGCAATTTATTCGAGTCCTGCGAATAGGGCACTTCATACCTGTACTATTTTCCTTCGAGAACTTCAGTTGCCAGAAAATGATTTTAATTTGGCCAAAGAGCTGTATGATTTTTCAGGGGAACAAGTTATGCAGTTTGTATTGAGTTTACCCAATCATCTGAATACTGTAATGATCTTTGGACATAACTACGCGTTTACAGAGTTGGCGAATTCATTGGGTGACATGTCCATAGACAATGTGCCGACTACAGGATTGGTGCACTTACAATTTAACACAAATAAGTGGCAAACTATCAATAAAGGAGCCACTGTTCAAACTATTTTTCCAAAAGCCCTCAAAGAATGATCAAAACAAAAAATCAGTATATAAATCGCGAAATAAGCTGGTTAAAGTTTAACGAAAGGGTTCTTCAGGAAAGCGTGGATAGTAATGTCCCATTAATTGAAAGACTTCGGTTCATTGGGATCTTTTCAAATAATCTGGATGAGTTTTTTAAAGTGCGCTATGCCACCGTTAAGAGGATCGTAGAAGCCGGTAAATCAGGAAAGAGTGTACTGGGTGGAGAAGTGGCAAAAGATCTGTTAGAACAGATTACAAAGATTGTAATTCAACAGCAAACGAGGAGTTTAGAGTTTCTTAGTGAAATTGAGAAGGAGCTCGAAGGAGAAAATATTTTCCTCATCAATGAAAAAGAAGTAACTCCGGAACAAGACATTTTTTTAAGGAAGTACTTTTTAGAAATGGTGAGTTCGCAGTTAATGACCATTATCCTGAAAGATCTTAAAAAATTTCCAAGATTAAAAGATTCCGCGGCGTATTTGGCCGTAAAGATGGTGCTTAATTCCGATGACAGAACAAGGGAAACAAATCTGAAACAAGAAAAACGATATGCGCTTATCGAAATTCCCAAAGGCATAGACCGTTTTGTAGTGCTACCCAAGGAAGGCGATAAGTATTTTGTTATAATGATAGACGACGTTATTCGCTATTGCTTAGATAGTGTATTTTCCATGTTCGACTATAGATCTATTTCGGCACATATGATTAAAATTACAAGAGATGCCGAATTAGATATTGATAATGATCTAAGTAAAAGCTTTATTGAAAAAATTTCCTCTAGCGTTGACAACCGGAAGGCCAGCGATCCGGTACGTTTTGTTTATGATATGAATATAGCCGAAGAAACCTTGCAATTTCTTATAGATAAAATGGGTATATCCGATACAGACAGTGTAATTCCCGGAGGACGCTATCATAACAGAAGAGATTATATGGGCTTTCCCAGTTTAGGAAAGGAGCAACTGACCTATCAAAAAATTCGGCCTTTGCCAATAAAAGGGCTAACCTTAGAAGGAAGCCTTTTTGAACGGATAGCCCAAAAAGACTATTTGCAATATACGCCATATCATACATTTAGATATGTAATTAAGTTCTTGCGAGAGGCAGCGTTAGATCCGAAGGTTAAAACAATTAAGATAACTATATATCGGCTAGCAGATAATTCACAAGTGGTGTCATCACTTATAAATGCTGCAAAAAATGGGAAGAAGGTTATAGTCCAGATCGAATTAAGGGCCCGTTTTGATGAGCACGCCAATATTGGTTATGCAGAGCAATTACAGGAAGAGGGAGTGAAAGTTATATTTGGAGTTCCGGGACTTAAGGTGCACAGTAAAATTTGCCTTATTGAACGAGAGGAAAATAATGGAATTAACCGCTATGGATTTGTAAGCACTGGCAATTTTAATGAAACTACCGGAAAGATCTACACAGATTATACCTTATTTACCTCTAATGATATTATTTTGAAGGAACTGAATATGGTCTTTGACTTCTTCGAAACTACCTATAAAATTAATAAGTATAAACACCTTATTGTATCGCCACATTATACCAGGAGCGATTTTAAAAAACTGATTGATCAGGAAATAGAAAATGCCGCAAATGGAAAGGAAGCCTACATTAAAATAAAAATGAATAGCTTAACTTCCTATAGAATGATCGATAAATTATACAAAGCAAGTAATGCGGGTGTAAAAATTCAACTTATCATTAGAGGTATCTGCTGTTTAATTCCGGGAATAAAAGGAATGAGCGAAAATATTGAAGCGATCAGTATAATAGATAAATTTTTAGAACACCCAAGATTATTCATCTTTGGAAATAATGGGGATCCTAAAATATACATTTCTTCTGCTGACTGGATGACTCGAAATATTGAAAATAGGGTAGAAGTAGGTTGCGCAATATATGACGAAGATGTTAAACAAGAGCTTTTAGATACCTTTCATATTTCTTGGAACGACAATGTAAAAGCACGTTTGTTTAACGAAGCTCAGGATAATACCTATGTTCGAAACAACAAGCCCCCTCTTCGTTCACAATTTGCTATGTATGACTATTATGTAGATAAACTAAAGGAATCTTAGTTTAAATGATAGCTACCGTAATTTATCCGTGAATAGATTCTTTCTTACCTAGATCTTTCATGATCTGCGCTTCATAGACCAATAAATCTTGCCACTTTTGGTCTACTTGTTCTCTGTCCCCATATGTTCTGGCAAATTTTAGAAACATGGTGTAATGGCTGGCTTCGCTGATCATTAGTTTATGATAGAAATCGGCCAGCTCTTTATCTTTTAACTCTTCCGCCAATAACCTAAAGCGCTCACAGCTTCTTGCTTCAATCAAAGCAGCATATAATAGGCGATGTACTAGCTGGGTTGTCCGTGACCCGCCTTTCGGAAAAAATTTCAAAAGAGAAATGACATACGCATCTTTGCGATCTCTTCCCAATGTATTCCCACGGGCCAAAATTCTATCATGAACCATCTTAAAATGACCCATTTCTTCACGAGCTAGCGCTATCATTTCGTGTATTAATTCTGTGTACTCGGGGAAGGAGACAATTAAAGAGATAGCAGTACTCGCCGCCTTTTGTTCACAATATGCATGGTCTGTGAGGATTTCGTCGATATTCATTTCAACAATATTCACCCAGCGGGGATCGGTTGGTAATTTTAGTCCAAGCATCGTGGTATAATTATGTTTAGTTGATCCAATTAATAGCCATCAAAGATAATCAGGTAGTTTCAATAAATTATATTTGAAAAATTATTAATGGGATATATACTATCTCTGTTGATCCACAAGATGCATATGACGTTATTTTTCAAACTATTTTCTATACTGTTTTTCTTCTTGTTTGTATGGGCGGCCTTTCTTCAATGGAACGATCCTGACCCCTATCTATGGTATTTTATTTATGGCATGGCCAGCGTAGCTTCGTTAGCCTTCTATTTAGGGAAGCTGCCTGCTTTATTAGGAGTTCTTCTCTTCTTAGCCTACCTAATTGGGGCCTTTTTTGTTTGGCCTGAAAAATTTGAAGGTGTTTCTATTGGAGAAGGTGCTATAGAGAATATTGAACGGGGTAGGGAGTCCTTGGGGTTATTACTCGCTTCATTTGTTATGCTGGTGTATACTGTAAGGAGTTTTGTTGTCCAAAGATTATAGATCCAAATCAAAAGTCTTTCTTAAGAGATCTATCGCCTGATTTTTTTCTCGTAATTTTTCATACTTTTCTTCCGGAGTAAAAGCAAATTTCTTTGCCGTTTCCTCATTAACGCTAATAGAAAGTGTAATATGATAGTTATTTAATAGTTGTTTCAAAAAACTCATTAATCCAGATTGTTCCCTTTCAATCTCCTTTTTCATGGTGTCATTTGGGAGCTCTATACATATTAAATGACCTTCTTTCAGCTTTGGAACATCTGAGTTAAGATTCGATGCCAGGATTTTTCGGCCTTCAGCCTCTAGTTTTTTTATGTAGGCTTCCCAGTGCGTCTGCAATTCCTCCTCTGTAAATTCATCTTCCGGAAGTTCCTCTTCATCAAAGGTCACTTCAATTTTGTTTAGCTCGTGTTTCTTCTTCGCCTGAATGCTCGATATTGATAATCCGGAAACCCTATCAGGGTGTTCTTTAATCGTGATTTTACGTGCAGGTTGGGAAATAAGTGTTTCTTGCATTGTTGAAGATGCTGCTGAAAAGGGGGTAGTTTCTTCAGCAGGAATTTCCTCCTCGACCATTACTTCAACAGCGGGCATAGGCTCTTTGGCATGGATAGTTACCTCAGGGGCGGGCTGCATGGTTGGGGATGGTACCGCTGCTGTATTCTTATAAAACGATGCGGGGATCAAACTTTTAAAGGAAATGATATTCTTTAAAGTGTGGTCAGAATTTTTTTTTTCACCCTCGAAATTGATGGAGGCTAATTTCATAAGGGCCAACTCCACCAATAACCGCGAATTCTTGCTTGTTTTGTATTGTAAATCACATTGATTTGCAATATCCAGCGCCTTTAATAAAAACTCCTGAGAGGCTTTTTTCGCTTGTTCCAGATAAAGTTTTTTTGCATTATCTCCAACTTCAAGTAAGGCAATGGTGTCCTCGTGTTGGCACACTAATAAATCCCTGAAATGAGAAGCTAAACCTATTATAAAATGGTGGCCTTCAAAACCTTGTGCCAGGGTGTGATTATATGTAAGAAGTAGCTTCGGGATGTTATGTTGCAAAATTAGATCCGTTACCGAAAAGTAGGTATCATAATCGAGCACATTTAAATTCTCTGTAACCGCTTTCCGGGTTAACTCTTTTCCGGAGAAACTTACCACCCTGTCAAAAATAGAAAGGGCGTCTCGCATGGCACCGTCCGCCTTTTGTGCAATGATATGCAGTGCGTCATCTTCTGCAGTAACACCTTGCTGTTCGGCGATGTACTTTAAATATTTTGCAGCGTCTGAAACTGTAATACGTTTAAAATCAAATATTTGACACCTTGATAGTATGGTTGGGATAATCTTATGCTTCTCCGTAGTCGCCAATATAAAAATGGCGTGCTGAGGAGGTTCTTCCAATGTTTTTAAGAAGGCATTAAAAGCAGATTGAGAAAGCATATGAACTTCATCAATTATATACACTTTGTACTTACCTACCTGTGGCGGTATGCGGACCTGGTCTATTAAGCTACGGATATCATCTACCGAGTTATTAGAGGCTGCATCTAATTCAAAAATATTGAAAGCAAAGTCTTCATCTTCCTGTACAGTACCATCCTGATTAATTTGTTTTGCCAGTATACGGGCACAGGTGGTCTTACCAACACCTCTGGGTCCACAAAACAACAAAGCCTGGGCTAAATGATTGTTTTCTATGGCGTTCATTAAGGTATTTGTAATAGCCTCTTGCCCAACTACGTCTTTAAACGTTTGAGGTCTGTACTTTCTGGCTGATACAATAAAGGGTTCCACAAGACACAAATTAAAGAATGCCCTAAAGGCATTCATGGTAATATACAAATATAAAAATAGCGGGGGTTTAAGAGCTTTCTTTTCTTTTCTAATCCCCATTTTTTATCAACAATTGGGGTACCTTTGTCCGTAGCAGGTCACCTTATCGCTCTGGTGTTTACACCAGGGAGGAAAGTCCGGACACCATAGTGCGGCATAGCGGGTAACACCCGTCCTCCGATTTATCGGAGCGGACAAGTGCAACAGAAAGTATGTACAGATAATGCTGTAGTGAAACCAGGTAAACTCTATGTGGTGAAACGTCATGTATATCAGTGTTTGAGGGCTGCACGCCCGAGCTGAAGGGTAGGCGGTTTGAGTTTTTGGGTAACCAAGAATCTAGATAAATGATAAGGAAGTCTTGTAAAAGACTACAGAATCCGGCTTATGACCTGCTTTTTTTAATTCGCTAAAGAACTTCGGCGTTTTCAAAAAAACTAAATACACTACTGCCGTATTTTCTCTTGGAAGTAAAATTTGTAAGTCCAGTTAGATCCATACGCTTGGAATGTTCCAGAATTAAGGTTCCATGGGGATTCAATAACTTCTTCTCGAATACTATTTGGTGTATTTTACTAAAAAGGTCGACCGAAAGATCATAAGGGGGGTCTGCAAAAATAAGGTCGAACGTGGTATTGGTCTGTTCCAAAAACTTAAAAACATCCATTTTGCGAACCTTAATCCCTAACTCCATTTGACTAGACATACCTTCAATAAACTTCACACACCTGGCATCACTATCTATGCAATAGATGTTTGTTGCACCTCTTGAGGCAAATTCATAGCTGATATTTCCGGTACCGGAAAACAAATCTAATATCCTAAGACCTTCAAAATGGTACTGATTGTTCAGGATATTAAATAAGGCCTCTTTTGCCATATCTGTAGTGGGCCTAACAGGTAATTTTTTCGGGGCAATTATGCGTTTTCCTTTATGAACGCCAGAGATGATTCTCATTTGAATGCATTAATCACAAGGTAATTCGTTGAATCGGCGATAATGTCGTCTTTCAAAAATTCCGGGTTCGAAGGCAGGTATATAGAAACACTTTGAACATATTCATGACTCACCGTATAGAGTGCATCACCTTCCTCAACATTCCCAAAAAGACGAAGCTTTACAGATCTGGAGTCTAATTTCAACTGTTCAAAGGTAAAGAGCAGGTAATACAAAAAGTCTTCTGTAGTAGTAAAATGAAAGTTATTATAATAAAGCAGCTTTTTATCACCTGTGATGATGATATCCATTTCCCCTTCAGAGAGATACACATAGCAGATCTCTTCAGCACTAATTTTATGGGCAGCTAAAACAGCTTGAATCATAATAGAACCATGATGATAAAAGTTAAACTCACCAAAAAGTTCATAGATGAAGTTATTAATATTAGAGAATGGCACATAGACATTCACCAGGTCATATGAAGATATTTCGTCGTATTCTATGAGATCATTTGCCAGAATCTTAGCATTAAACTTCAAGTAATTGGCTACTTCCTTTTTATCGAAAAGTGCTTGCGGTACCAGGGAGAAAAGATTGTTGCGATGCACTACCACCACATCAGAAAAGGCATAGTCTTCAATAGCGTTATCCCGCAGAAAACTCTTCAACTCTTTCTGAACCTCAAATGGGGTAAGCTCTCTTCCAAAAGATAGTTCTTTACAGTTGGTTATGGTTTTTCCAATGCTATCTAAAACACAAAAAGAAAGTCCATTCAGGCTAACCTGAATGGACAATTTATGATAATTTTCCAGTAGAATATCTTTATTAATGCTCTTATTGGTCGCCTTTTTTGTCATATATAGGGGGCCAGTTACCATTGGTACTTACATCTGTAAGAGAACCAACTTTTATCTCAGAGCCATTTACTTCTTCCACACTTATATGTGCGTTTTCTCTTGCAAGAAGGTCTTTTGGTTGATCGTATAGTATGACGTTTTTCAAAACCTTTGCTTCAAAAACGGGGGCCCTATATCCACCTTTATCTATAATATCGGCCTTCATTTCAAATTTTTCACCACCTTGGGCATAGGGGACATTCATCATCGTTTTATAACGATCGTCTCCTTTAAATAAGGAATCCTTAACGCCAATAAACCCTAGAGTATCAATGATGGTAAGTTCTTTTAACATATCTATTCCATATGTTTTGTCATATTCCATGTACGAGGAGTCTCTTCGTTGCGTAATGGTGTATTTGCCAGTATCAACAAAAGCAATCAGACTTTTGAAATCATTTGCAAATTTTCCATTTACATTTCTGTAAGCCTCTTGCGAATTTCTAATATCCTTTAGACTGGAAATAACTTTTGAAAATCGTTCTTGTTTCTCTTGTTTAAATTCTATTGGTCCTGTTACAGATCTATAAATCAAATAACCTAAAACAACACAAAGAACCCAAAGTACTATTTGAAAGATGGTTTTCATTTTTACTGGTGTTAATTTAATTTAGTGGTTCTCACAAAACTACAATTTTTTTTTAATCGTAAAAGGTTTTCACCCAAAAATCCTGATTATCTTTGAAGGCCTATGATTACACCCACTGCCACCACATTTTATAGTCTTCTTAAAGAAAAGTTTCCACATGTTCCCACAGCCAAGCAGGACCTTACCCTTCAGCAATTAGCAGATTTCATATTATCAAAGGAAAAAGAAAGGCTTTTTTTGCTTAAAGGATTTGCAGGAACAGGTAAAACCACTATTATCGGCAATTTGGTCACTAATCTTTGGAAAACCTCCATAAAGGCAGTTCTTATGGCACCTACTGGGAGGGCGGCAAAAGTAATGTCGAGCTATGCTAAAATGCAGGCCTTTACCATTCATAGAAAAATCTATTTCCCTAAAAAAGAGCGGGGAGGGGGTATTCGATTTGTATTAGCACCCAACAAGCATCGAAATACTATTTTTATTGTAGATGAGGCATCTATGATTCCGGATACTCCGGCAGACTCTAAACTATTTGAGAATGGTTCCTTATTAGACGACCTGATTCAATTTGTGTATTCGGGACATCTTTGTAAATTAATTCTGATAGGGGATACAGCACAATTACCACCCGTGCACCTTACGTTGAGCCCGGCATTGGATGAGCAGGTACTACGTTTAAATTATAATAAGGAAGTAACCATAATAGAGTTAGATGAGGTGGTGCGGCAAGCTCAGGACTCGGGTATACTGGTTAACGCAACTAATTTGAGGGATCAACTTCAATCAGAATTTTTTGACCGGTTTCAATTTAATGTAGACGGGTATGCAGATATTGTTAGGTTAACAGACGGGTATGACATTCAGGAAGCCATTGAGAGTTCATATGCCGCTAATGGTAAGGAAGAAACAGTGTTTATTGTCAGGTCTAATAAGAGAGCTAATTTATATAATGAAAGTATTCGGAGCAAAATACTGTTTTTGGAAAACGAGATCGCTGTTGGGGATTATTTAATGGTAGTTAAAAACAATTACTTCTGGTTGCAGCCGACGTCCGAAGCCGGATTTATTGCAAATGGGGATATTGTGGAGGTATTGGAGATATTTTCAATTAAAGAGCTCTATGGTTTTAAATTTGCTGAAGTAAAAGTTAAAATGACAGATTACCCCAATCAAAAACCATTTGAAACCGTATTGCTTTTAGATACCATCAGTGCTGAAACACCTTCGCTTTCCTATGAGGATGGGAATGTCCTCTACAACGAAGTGCTTAAAGATTACGCCCATGAAACTTCCAAATACAAGAAATTTTTGGCCGTAAAGAACAATAAATACTTTAATGCACTTCAGGTTAAATTTTCATATGCAATAACCTGTCATAAATCACAAGGAGGGCAATGGCATACCGTATTCGTTGAACAACCTTACTTGCCCAACGGACCAGATCGTGAATATTTGCGCTGGTTGTATACGGCAGTTACCAGAGCCAAGGAAAAATTGTTTTTAATAGGTTTTAAAAGTGATTTTTTTGTTGATTAAGAATACGTTATTTTAGTCTTAAGATTGTTATAGAATGACTTCCGAAACCATCATCAGTATTTTTCTGGGTATAGGCTTAGCTGCTTCGGTTGGGTTTAGAGTTTTTTTGCCATTATTTGCATTAAGTATTGCTTCATATTTTGGAGTATGGGATTTAAATGAAAGCTGGGAATGGATTGGTAGTTTAGCTGCTGTCTTTACCTTGGGAGTTGCCACCCTTGTAGAAATATTTGCTTATTTCATCCCCTGGGTAGATTCAGTTTTAGATAGTATTGCGATACCGTTGGCTGCTATAGCCGGTACAGCGGTGATGGTTGCCACTATTTCAGATCTAGATCCTGTAGTAACCTGGTCTTTGGCTATTATTGCCGGAGGAGGTACCGCAACAGCGATACGGGGGGCTTCTGCTACCAGTAGGTTGGCCTCAACAGCAACGACAGGTGGCTTAGGTAATCCGGTTATTTCTGCGGTTGAAACTGGCACAGCAGTGGTGGTCACCACCGCCTCTATTTTTGTGCCTATATTGGCTGTCGTACTAGTTATTATTATATTGATTATTATATTTTCTGTATACCGAAAACTACGACCACGATTGAGAAAGTAAATGAAAATGGAATGAAAAAGATGAAAATTATAGCCATGATCCCTGCCCGGTATGCAGCTTCCCGCTTTCCCGGCAAGCTTATGGAAGATTTGGCAGGCAAACCAGTAATACTTAGAACTTACGAGGCAACGCTTGCTACTCAATTGTTTGATGCTGTGTATGTGGTGACTGACAGTCCTGTTATTTTCGATACCATTACAAGAGCAGGCGGAAATGCTATGATGAGTATAGAAGAACACGATTGTGGTAGTGATCGTATTGCAGAAGCGGTTGAAGGCATGGATATAGATATTGTAGTAAATGTACAGGGCGATGAGCCCTTCACAGATAAAGAAAGCCTGGCAAGGTTACTAAAGGTTTTTGAATCTGATCTTGTTAACGAGATAGATTTAGCGTCTTTGATGACACAAATTAAGGATCCGGAGGATATTTCTAACCCAAACACCGTGAAAGTAATCGTGGATCATAGTAATTTTGCGCTCTATTTTTCAAGAGCGGTGATTCCTTATCCAAGAGCTACGGAAATAGCATCGGTTTATTACAAACACAAAGGGGTTTATGCTTTTAGGAAGCAAGCACTATTAGATTTTAAACGGTTACCTATGCTTTCTTTGGAAGCAGCTGAAAAAATAGAGGCTATTCGGTATCTGGAATATGGAAAGAAGATTAAAATGGTGGAAACAGATGTAACAGGAATAGAAATTGATACACCAGATGATCTGGAAAAAGCGAAAGCAGTGTGGAAGTAGACTATCATAATATTAATGTCATAGGATTTGACGCCGATGATACCTTATGGGTAAATGAGACCTATTTCAGGGAGGCTGAGGAAGGTTTTACTGCCTTATTAGAGAACTATGAAACAAAGAATAAAATAGATCAGGAGCTTTTTAAGACCGAGATCAATAATTTAGAATTGTATGGGTATGGTATCAAGAGTTTTGTGCTGTCTATGATAGAATCTGCTTTGGATCTTTCAAATCATCAGGTATCACAGACAACCTTATCTAAAATATTGGATCTTGGTAAAGAAATGATTGCCCGTCCTGTTGAGTTATTAGATGATGTAGAAGAAGTATTAAAAAAATTATCCGGGAACTATCGATTGATAGTCCTGACCAAAGGGGATTTATTAGATCAGGAAAGAAAGTTAGAAAGATCCGGATTATCGGAGTATTTCCATCATGTGGAAGTACTAAGCGATAAGAAGGAACATAATTATAAAAATCTACTGGACCATTTAGGAGTTGATGTCAATGAATTTTTAATGATCGGGAATTCTTTAAAATCGGATGTGTTGCCTATTATGAATATCGGCGCACAGGCAGTGCATGTGCCTTTTCATACGACCTGGGCGCATGAAGAAGTGCATCCGGAAGAACATACCAATGATCATCTCACAATTGGAACCTTGAAAGACATTTTAAAGTATCTTAAATAAGGCTATGGATCGTAATAAAGAAATGATAATTAAAACTGTGAAGAACGATAGCAATGGCAAGTTTCGCAATTTTCCAATGGTGCCTCGGGTAGTATTCGGAAGAGGTTGTTTTAGTCAACTGGGTGATATTTTACTACCAATGCGTAAAAATTCTGAAGCCCCCATGATCTTCCTGATCGATGATGTGTTTGAGAATTCTCCGCTCGTTAACAGCGTTCCTTTACTTTTTAATGATCAAATTATATTTGTCTCAGCAAATGAGGAGCCAAAAACAGCCCAGGTAGATGTGTTGGTTACTAAAATTAGGAAAGATTTTCAGGAGGCCCCGTCAGGTATTATAGGAATTGGAGGAGGTACACTTTTGGATCTGTCAAAAGCGGTTGCTATTCTATTAAACAATACGGGATTTGCAGCTACGTATCAGGGGTACGATCTTGTTTCTAAACCTGCGACCTACCATGTAGGTATTCCGACCATTAGTGGAACAGGGGCAGAGGTATCACGTACTACCGTACTGCTGGGTCCTGAGAAGAAATTAGGCATCAATTCAGATTTTACCACCTTCGATCAGGTTTTACTAGATCCGGATCTATCTATTGGAGTGCCAACGGAACAGTGGTTTTATACCGGAATGGACTGTTTTATTCATTGTATAGAATCATTAAATGGCACCTATTTAAATGCTTTTAGCCAGAGTTATGGGGAAAAATCACTAGAGTTGTGCAAGGAAGTTTTTTTGGGCTTTCTATCGCCGTCTGAATCCAGAGATAAGTTAATGATGGCTTCCTGGCATGGAGGTATGAGTATTGCCTATTCGCAAGTAGGAGTTGCCCATGCAATGAGTTATGGCCTGTCATATGTGTTAGGAACAAAACATGGTATTGGAAACTGTCTTGTTTTTCAACACCTAGAAGAGTTTTATCCGGAAGGAGTGGAGCTCTTTAACAAGATGATGCACCATAATGACATTACCTTGCCGGTGGGCATCTGCAAAGATCTGACGGAAGACGAAATGAATACAATGATCCGGGTATCCTTGAATATGGAACCTCTATGGGAAAATGCATTGGGAAGCAATTGGCGCAATATAATAACTGCATCAAAATTAAGAAGTATCTATACTAAAATATAGTAAAATCGCTCCTTAAACAGAAATATATTCCTTTATTGTAGCGAATTAATTTTAAAACTAAAATAGAGTAGCGACCTTTATTTTACTTAAAAACCATGTTATAAACCAGTAGATAACTAGATGAATGCACTAGCAAAATGGATCTATTTTAAACTTCTTGGATGGAAATTGCATGGTAATTTTCCGGATGTGGCGAAGTGTGTCGTCATTGTAGTCCCACATACCAGTTGGGTTGATTTTTTTCTAGGATTATTGGTGCGTAGGGTATTCAATAAGGAAGTAAATTTTATAGGGAAAGAAAGTTTGTTTAAACCTCCTTTTGGGTGGTATTTTCGATGGATGGGGGGAACTCCAATAGACAGAAGTAAGCATAATGACACCGTTAAAAGTACCGTTAAAATTTTCAATGAAAGAGAACAATTTAGACTTGCCTTGTCGCCTGAAGGTACCCGTAAAAAGGTGGCTAAATGGAAAACAGGTTTCTATTATATTGCCAAAACCGCAGCAGTGCCTGTTGTTTTGATTGCCTTTGATTATGGCAAGAAAGAAGTGAAAATTTCGGAAGCTATTTATACGACTGATGATAAAGAGAAAGATTTCAAAAACTACAAGAAGTTTTTTGAAGGGGTAACAGGTAAAATTCCTGAATATAGTTAGTACGTATAAAACTGTGTCATTAAAAAACCCCTGCTACTCTACAGCACGTAAATACTATTGTAGCAGGGACACTTTTCCCCCAGGAATTCTAAAAATTTGAAGACAATGGTTGACAGAATTTCTATGCCCTTTCAAATGAAAGACTTACAGAAGCACATTCATCGTTTCCATCTCCATCAAAATCCCATTCAGCTGTCTCTGGTCCGCCGATGAGGCTAAAGGTATTTCCAGATAGGGTATCCCCAAAATAGGTAGGATCATTTGGTTCATCATCGTCAAATTGGATTGCAAAAAACTCTCCATCTTCAAAGAACATGGTTCCTGTTGCAAGAATAGGTTCTAGTTCCCCGGCAAGGTTTATGGTTAAAGTAAATCTTCCATTTGATTGTACCACCATTGTTGCAGAACCGCCTTCTGCGATGACTTCATAGGTAGAGGGTTCTACCTGCCCACTTCCACAGTAACTAAATCGTATGCTCGTTGCATTCCAGGTTCCCTGTAATTCACTTATAGAATAATTAGGGCCGTCTGGTGTAACTTCAGGAGGATCATCTGAACAGGATAGGAATAAAAATACGAACAACGGGGCGATTAGAATTTTGCTTAGTGTTTTCATAGTATTGGATTTAAAGGATTTCTAATACATAAATATCATTACCTAGAACATCATGAGTACATGTGTTAAAACGTAAATGAATCTTAAGCAAAACTAAATGACCCTTGCACTTTTTGCAATGATGTTCATCATGCAAGACGCAAATAAAGAAGTATGTATTAGTGGATAAGCAGCAATACAAATAAAAAGGATGTGGAGAATAGGGGATTTTCCTTATGTAGGATATGAATAAAAATACCCATGGACGAAGGGCTTGGATTATTCTTTCATCGTATGATATACGTTCTGTACATCATCATCTTCTTCAATTTTTTCCAATAATTTTTCCACGTCTTCTATTTCTTCGGAGGTGAGCTCTTTGGTGACCTGTGGAATACGTTCAAAACCCGAGGATAGAATTTCAATCTCTCTCGATTCTAACTCTTTTTGAATGGCTCCAAAGCTTTCAAAGGGGGCATAGATGAGGATGCCATCATCGTCTACAAAAACTTCTTCTGCCCCAAAATCGATCATATCCAATTCTAACTCTTCCGGATCTATTTCTTCGCCATTTATCTGGAAATTACAGGTATGATCGAACATAAATTCAACCGAACCAGAAGTGCCCAAGCTACCATTACATTTGTTAAAATAACTCCGAACATTAGCAACTGTTCTGGTGTTGTTATCTGTAGCCGTTTCTATTAAGACCGCAATACCATGCGGGGCATAGCCTTCAAAAAGTACTTCTTTGAAATCGCCCAGAGATTTGTCTGAGGCCCTTTTAATAGCTCGTTCAATATTATCTTTAGGCATATTTACAGCCTTGGCATTTTGAATTACCGCTCGTAAACGAGAATTAGAATCAGGGTCGGGACCCCCTTCTTTAACAGCCATCACAAGGTCTTTCCCTATGCGGGTGAAGGCTTTGGACATGGCTGACCAACGCTTCATTTTACGTGCTTTTCGGAATTCAAATGCTCTGCCCATTGTTTCTTTTTCTAATGAATTGAGGCAAATTTAACAATTTTTAAAAGCAAGGCAAACCAATAAATCTAAAAGTAATTTATTCACTTGAAATGATATTTTCAATACTTTCCGCCAGTTTAAAATCCTTCTCAGTAACTCCGTTAGCATCATGGGTGCTTAAGCGAATATGTAATGAATTGTAAACATTGTTCCAATCTGGATGATGATGTTGTGCTTCACATTCAAATGCTATGCGTGTCATCACCGTAAAGGCCTCCTTAAAATTTTTAAATTCAAATGTAGTTTCAATACTATCATTAACATATTCCCATCCTTCTAATGATTGTAATCGATCTTCTATTTTCTCAACTGATAATTTTTCCATAATTCGAAGCAATTTTATAATGATTTACGTTGTATTTGTCCCCTTACTGAAACATATACAACGGTTGTGAATTCTTTAAAGATAGGGAATTAGATCGCCCTAAGATTGTAGCTCACGTATCGATCTAATCATGTGTCATCCAATTACATGATGATCTATGATCTCCTGATAGCGTACCTGGAGATTTTTAGGTAGTAGATGTTCTTTTGGAAGTACGGCCAGGTAACGCTCTTCGTTGGTCGTAAAGACCCGTTTAAGGATGGGATTAAAACTTCCAACGCGTTCTATTATTTCTCTGATAAAATCTTCGTGGTGTACAAGGTCATTGCTGCCCAAATGAAAAATGCCACTTCTATTTCTGTTAATGAGGTAATGTATTTGCTGCGTTAATTTGTCGTCTGAAGTAACATTAATAATAAGATTGGGAAAGACTTCAATAGGGTCATTGTTCCAAATGGACTGTTTCATTGCCTTAATACGAGGAGAAGCATTCCCGAAGACCATAGGCACACGTAGAATGGCCATTTTAGATTTTGGCAACCTAAGAAGCATGTTTTCAATCCTAATTTTTAATCGTCCATAAATACTTTCAGATAAGGTCTTATCGTACTCATAGGAAGGATATTTACTGTAGGCATCAAAAACGTTGGCAGAGGATATAAAATAAATCTTACACTTATTTTTAGTTACATATTCTATCATATGCTGATGTGCCTGAATTTGGGAAGCAAAATCCCCTCTCAGGGAAGAGATGATAACTGAAGGACGTACTTTTTCCAGTAATTGGAAAACATCATCCTCTTGCATGTCGTACTGCAGGAACTGCTGATTATCTCTATATCCGTTTTTGGAAGAAAAGTAGGTTCCGTAGGTGTCATAGAAGTTGCACAGCTCCCTGTAAATGGCGTTTCCTATAAACCCACTACCACCCAAAATAAGTATTTTTTTTCCCTCTGCTTCCACCGATCTTCCCGCTTATATTTTAGAATACTTACTTCTTATAGAATGGTAATTTAACAACCGTTGCTGCAACGGAGTTCTTTCTAATCTGAATTTTGAGTTGGCTTCCAAGAGCTGCATTTTCTAAAGGCACATAGCCTAGTCCAATTCCTTTACCCATTGAGGGGGACATGGTACCTGAAGTTACAACGCCAATTTCAGCATCCTGGTCGTTTAAGATGGAGTACCCTTGTCTGGGAATACCCCGCTCTTGTAATTCAAATGCAATTAATTTTTTATTGATCCCTGCTTCTTTTTGGGTAGCAAGTCCTTCTTTATTTACAAAATCCTCTTTCGTTAATTTGGTGATCCACCCTAAACCAGCTTCTAAAGGAGAAGTTTCATCTGTGATGTCGTTGCCATAAAGACAATATCCCATTTCCAACCTAAGGGTATCTCTCGCGGCAAGTCCTATAGGTTTAATTCCGAAATCCTTACCGGCCTCAAACACCTTATCCCATACTTGTTTTACTTCTTCATTTTTACAATAGATCTCAAATCCACCGGAACCTGTATAACCTGTAGCCGATATAATAACATGCTCTATACCTGCAAAATCTGCTACCACAAAATTGTAGAATTTAATTCCGGAAAGATCGATTGAGGTTATCGATTGCATGGCTTCCACGGCTTTGGGTCCTTGTATGGCAAGCAATGAATACTTCTCGGATATATTTATCATTGCAGCCCCAATACTATCATTGTATTTGGCAATATGGTTCCAATCCTTATCAATATTTGAGGCATTAACCACCAACAAATACACCTCGTCCTTTACACGGTACACAATTAGATCATCAACGATACCTCCCGTTTCATTTGGGAAGCAGCTATATTGCGCCTGACCAACACTAAGTTTACCAGCGTCATTAGAAGTTACTTTTTGAATTAAATTGAGGGCATTAGGACCTTCAATTAAAAATTCTCCCATGTGTGATACATCAAAGACTCCTACTCCCTGCCTTACCGTTTCGTGTTCAGCGTTTACTCCTTCGTATGAAACGGGCATAGAATAACCAGCAAATGAGACCATTTTAGCACCTAAATCCTGGTGGGTTTGTGACAGAGCTGTTGTTTTCATTATTTTCTTCCTTTTTTGCTGAGCAAAGGTATTGAAAATAACTAAATGTAAAAGGAGGCTAAAAATGATTTAAGCTCAGTAAAAAAAGTAAAATCATCGAATTAGGGTTTCAATAAAAATTCTTTAAGTTCTTCATAAGATGATACCTTAATGGAATGCTTTTCTTTGCGCATTACCCGTTGAATTTGCGGTGGCAAATCGATTTGTTTATCAATAACAGCTGCAACAGTATCTAAAAATTTAACCGGGTGGGCTGTTTCCAGAAATACGCCATAGACAGTAGGGTGTGTTTCCTGATATTTTTTTAATCCAAGGTAACCAACGGCCCCATGAGGATCTGCTATATATCCTGTGGTCTTATAAATGGAAAGCATAGCCGCTTTGGTTTCTTTATCAGAAAAAGAATAGGCCGACAAGTTCTTCTGTAACGTCTCGAAGTTATTATTGTATAATTCTAAGATTCTTACAAAGTTACTGGGGTCGCCAACATCCATCGCATTGGAAATGGTCGCCGAAGAAGGTTTAGGGTCATACCTATTTGTTTCCATATATTTTGGTACAGTATCATTAACATTGGTAGCAGCAATAAAATGATATACTGGCATGCCAAGTCGCTGAGCAACCATACCTGCACAAATATTTCCAAAATTCCCACTTGGAATAGAGAAGACAAGATCTCTTCCGGTAGATTGTAACTCCCTATATGCGAAAAGAAAATAAAATAACTGTGGTAACCAGCGGGCAACATTAATAGAATTAGCTGAGGTAAGTTGTTTTAAGGCCGTAATTTCTTTGTCTACGAAAGCCTTTTTTACCATACGTTGGCAATCATCAAAAGTTCCGTCCACTTCTAGTGCAGTAATATTTTTCCCAAGGGTGGTAAGTTGACGCTCCTGGATATCACTAACTTTTCCACTGGGATATAGGATGACAACTTTTACGCCATGAACACCAAGAAACCCATTGGCCACGGCACCTCCTGTATCCCCTGAGGTAGCAACCAAAACGGTAACTTCGTTAGCTGAATTTTCAAAAAAGTACCCCAAGCAATGGGCCATAAATCGTGCACCAACATCCTTAAACGCCATGGTAGGTCCGTGAAAGAGTTCTAACGTTCCAATGTTTTCTGAAAGAGG
>Ga0316204_10005578_pt1 | contig 20538 bp, 13 predicted proteins | sample 6monrhotite_MG_2_FD_205661 | JGI IMG/M metagenome (GOLD analysis project Ga0316204, IMG submission 205661) | Microbial mat bacterial communities from mineral coupon in-situ incubated in ocean water Damariscotta River, Maine, United States -... | ecosystem: Environmental > Aquatic > Marine >...
TTCACCTCTCTCGAACATTCCACACTAAACCCACACATAACCGCTTGACGACTCTTCCTACCTCCCATAAATACGCCCTCGGTACGGCGGGGTAGCTCAGGTGGTTAGAGCAGCGGAATCATAATCCACCAAGTAAATACAACGGGTTATGTTGTACTGCCGTCAAAATCATACCGAACTCACTAAGCATTTTGACGATGTATTCGTATTCGTCCGTTAGCTGCCAAGTACCCGTTCGAAAGTCGATTACATTCCCATGCATATGATGGATTTGTATTAGCTATCGAGGGGCTATGCATTTTGCAAAGAATCTGCAACCTCGTAGCCCTTTGCAGTCACTTCAAAAATCTCGTTCTTGTGCCCTCTGGCAACAATCAAGTCATGATAAATCAATTGCTCCAGCGCGGCCTCCCATCGCGCAATGGATCGTCTATCAGCAGAATCGGTAAAGTTGATGTTGTTGGTCTGGATTGCCTGCCCACTTAAGTAGCGGACAGAAATGATTAGCCCTGATTTATCCTTCGAAGCCTCCACGATCAACTTTCGGGATTCATTCGATAACTGAATTGAATCTTCAACCCCTTCGATAATGGTTTCCGTTACTGCTCTGCGCGGATCAATTTGACCTAAGTTTAAAGGAGAGCTTTCTGTGCCAGTAGTTTTAGCGAGGCCTTTTAGATAGTCATTGTCGCGTATTACTATCTGAACTTGCCTCCGAAATTTCTCGGAAAACGCGGCAAGGTTGTCGTATTCGTCGATTAGCCCTTGCCCTTTACACCAGTCTTTGAAGTCAGTCAGGGCTTTGTACTGATCAGGGTCAAGAGATTCAGGTGCAACAGGTGAAGTCGAAAAATAGACCATCGCTGGTTTTCCCGCCTCTACGTGTTTGCGTATCTCTTCCGCGGTTCCACTTTCCGCTTCACCGGTTGGAGTGCCAATGCGGGTCCAAAAAACGCCAACAAGTAAATCGCACATTTCCAAGACATTCTTGTTGATAAGAGCTTGGGGTCTGCCACCCAGATCTGGTGAAGAGTGTGTCTCCCATCCAACAGGCATAAGAACAGAATTCATCTGCATTGAATGAATGTCATTCCACTCGTGGATAATGTCCCGTATCAAATTGCGTTCTTCAGAAACATCGCCCGGTGAAGCAATCATCACCGGAATTACGGTTGCGCTATATGCCAAGTCCATTCCTCACAGTTTCAATATGCAGATTTTAAAAGTCATAGCGGGTTTCTTGGGCACAGTCACGTCAACCCGTTACTCTTCGCGCCGGCCTAGGTTCATTCCGACTACCATACGAAACTACGCCGCTATCAAATCCGTTTCTATCTTCTCAAACATTTCACAGTCGTTTTACGGACTCTCAAAAAAAATGCCCATATACGCCCATCGTTATGGTTATCGATGAGTGAACTAGGATGAAGGCCCTCAACACCGAAAGATCTTAGTGCATGCGAAATATATGCTTCACCAAGTTAGCTTTGCAGCATTTCGCTGTAACCGCCCGTACAAAACTCATCATTTTTGGCTAGTTCGCGCAATACAGCGGCGCGCCACGAACCTTCACCATGGCGGCGTGCACTCCTTTTGGCAGCGTGATGGAGATAGGCAATGACCTCTTCGGGTGTTGGATTGTCCAATACATCTTCGATTGTATCGCAATACTCCGCTATAAACTCTGACACCTCATCTTCAATGCGTTCATTGACATCAACCGCATTGAACTGGTTCTTCATTCGAGCTTTGATCATTGGATTAACAATGGCAGCGTTATTGTCAAAACTCAAAACAGCAGTGATTGCACCGGGTTTGATATCCAGTGCCACAGCAATATATGGCTCGTTAGGAACCGGATCAAAATAGGGGTGTAGAAAGGCTTTCGCTTCCGTTGATCCAGCGTGGGTAGATTTCTTCTGATTACATTCACCACAACTTGGCACAAGATTCATTATGAACATTGCGTATTCGCCAAAGCTCGTCTTGGGTAGATGATGATCGAGTTGCGCAGGTCGCGAACCTCCGCAACAGGTGCACCGATTTGCTGCTAGACCTTTCAATCTCTTGCGAACCAGCTTTAGGCGACCAGAGCTGTAGGTCTGCCTATATGCTGTACGGAAATCGTCGCCGCGAATTACGTTAATAACAGGATTGGGAGCAATCAGATCAGAGCGCCCCATTTTAGTGATATAGTTGTCAAAGAGATGCTGAATGAACCGTCGTTCACCGACACCAAGCTGATTGCCTGCAGGCAACGCCGTGCCCACTGCATCCATAGGTTTCGGAAGGTTTTGAGGAAACGGTAAGCTTCTCATTCGCTGGGCCCTTTTATCCTAGCCATCACATACGCCAGCGAAGGTGGCGACAACGTCGAGCCTAAATGCTCCTCGATCGCCTCAATAGACTTCAGGTCGTTTATCAAGACGTTGAGCACACGACGGAAATCCGTTGCGTTGGTGTGGAGACCAAACAACTCCCTTGTAAGCGCCCCTGTATTTTCACCAAAGGTTTCGTTCTCGAGCCCGCGAACATAAGGGCCTGATTCTATGACAAGAACATACCGCGCCAAGGTCTCTTGAGCAACAACTGGCGAATGAGTGGCAACAATGGCGTAACTGCGCAACCCTCTGAGAACCCGCCTAACTCCGGTCATCATTGCGGCCAATAGTGGTGGATGCAGGTGCGTCTCTGGTTCATCTATTAATGCGAGGCCGTTATGCTTTAAGCTTGCCGTCAGATTTGCTATAAGATGTACGACTATTTTATGACCGCTCGAAAGAGACCTAAATGCTTCCGTAGGTTCGTCTCCGAGAAACATTTCTAGAATTGCCAGATTTCGTTCAGATCCAGTACTTTCAAGAGCATCAATCGCCTCAATGTCGAGTTTGTCTCTAAAGGATTCTTCCGAAAAAACTGGAGAAAGTGCCTGTGCTAAAAGTTTGGTCCTATCAAGCGCTCTGATTAAACCAATTCGCTCGCCGAATACCCACTCCATTTCACTCTGGCTTAGTAACTTAGGCTGAACGCCTGGCTTTTCAAGCTGCTCAGCAAGATCACGCATGCCGCAGTAAGCGTAGCGTCCAGTTCCCATTCGAAGTTGCTCAGCCACCTCGGTGTTGGTACTCCCGTCGAGGCTTGGCGGCTCGAAATCATCAAACGCGCTATACGATACAGCAACGACGCTCGGAAATGCGGGTGCCCCCTCAAAGCGCCCGTGCTCCGCAACTGCATCGCGTTCTTTCGGTGGAGCATAGGCAACCCGGGCAAGCTGCGCCAAAAGACGTGTTTTACCAACGCCATTACGCCCGACTAGCACGACCAATCTATGAGAAGGGGTTTCAGCAAAATCAGCGCCGGCTCCTGCAATAGGTTCGAAGCTAAATGTAATTGGGGTATCAGCCCCGCCGGGAGTGAATTCGAAACTGAACGCTTGCCCTCCCGGCAAAGCACCACCAGATTCTATCGTGGCATGTGCATCCCGGTAAAATGTCCTCGGACGAGAATGATCGCGATGAAGTGAAACTTCCAAGCCTAGCTCACCCTCAACTTGTTCGCTGCGTGCGGTGTCTATGGAAATGTCTCTAAGTGCATTTAGGATGCCCTGCGACTCCTCTTTTCCTAGGGACGTCAACCGAACATAATAGTCCAGATCGGATCCTAATGACACATAGCCATCGGGAAGGCATCCAACCTTAAGCTCTCCTTCGGGTAGAGGGGTTTCGCTCCCTTTTTGGCCCTTTTTAAGGATTTTCACGAATCCGAAGTCTTGGAACTTGCCATCTTTTTCTTGATGTAGGCCGAATAGTGTTCTGTATCCGAAATCGTTCCAACTATTGAGTAGGAGTACCCAAGCTCCTTCGACACCTGTAGGATTAGGATATCGATTTTCTTGTTGAATGAATAGACGCATGTGTCACTTCCGATCCTGCACCAAATTGCGAAACTCAACCAGAATGCATAGATATGCCATCAGCTTCAACCCCAATAGATCATGGTTCTCTTTCATTAGATATAAAGCACATACAACCAACGAGTGTACTCAGAGCTAAAGGTAGGTAGATCGAAATATCACGGACGATGAGCCGAAACACACCGACACTAACTAAGCAGCCATCAAATCCGCTTCCATCTTCTCAAACATTTCAACGTCACCTTCAGGGCTTTCAAACAGATGTCCATACACATCCATCGTCATAGTGATAGACGAGTGACCGAGGATTGATTGAACTTTTTTGGCTGGCCACGCTTGCTCGATGAATAGTGACGCAGCTGCATGGCGCAGCGCATGGAAGCCAAACTTCGGTTTGCCGTCTGAATCGACGATGCTGTTGTTCACTAACAGCGGCTTGAAAACGCGCTGGTAGATGTTCGAATGGTTCTCAACGTTTCCCGCTCCATTGGGAAAGACAAGGTTCAAAGGTCCAACCGGGCATTTCAGCTTCCAAGCCGTCAGGTAAGTAACCACGCTTGGCGACATCGGTATTATGCGCTTACTGGACCGGCTCTTTGGTTTACCGATTTCGTTATAACGATCCGCCCGCTGTTTCACCTCAATCACCTTGTTCTCGAAATCAACGCATTCCCAGCTTAGACCTCGCAACTCCGAAATCCGCATTCCGGTAAAGATTGCTGTAACGATCAACGGGCGATGTTGATCAGGAACATTTGCGATCATTGTACGGATTTCAGCCTTAGTTGGTATAACTCGCTCTTCCTCTTCACGACGGTTGCGTTTCATTTTCACATCTCGGGCGACATTGTTGTCGAGCCATTCTCTCTCCAATGCTTCATGCAGTGCCGACCGTAGGCTTGCTAACACCTTTTTGGTCATTGATCGAGACATGCCACCATCTTGAAGTTCGTCGATGAACTCGCGGACGTCACCCCGGCTCAAATCCTTGACCAGCAGATCCCCAATCTTCGCGTCGATGTGGTGTTTGTAGTGGCCGCGATAGCTACGCATCGTTGCCCGTTCAAGCCCGTTTCTCTCACAGGATTTTAGCCAGGATTCACAGGCATCGCGGATAGTTTTGTTGGGTTTTGTCATGTTGTGTACTCCATTTTCATTGTCTAGAGCTATTATACGACATGCGGACTCGTCCGTCGGGTGTTTTCCCACTCCAAAGTGAAAAAAGTTTAAGATTATCAATGGTAAACGCGGATGTAATCAGGTAAACTATCGCCAGATACCCCGCCTAAACCCGCAGTATCCCCGTACAGATTCAATGCTTTCCGAGAGTTTCTTACGGGGTTAGCAAGACAATACAAACATACAGATCCAAGCTAATGATGGATGTGTATTTAGAGAGATTTTAGATGACTAAAAAAGGAATGGTATTTCGGCCAGTATACGTCGCACAAGCAAAGACAAGATATGTATCGCTAGAGCGTGTTCTTAAGATGCCACAGGTCATTTCCCAAGTAAGTACGGTTAATCACTTCGCTAACGATACAGATAGAACTCTCTTGGAGTTCGTGGTCATCAAACGCACACAGGCGAAGTTTGATCCAGCAACCGATAATGTCTTCCAGAAACTCCTAGATGTTACAAAAAGTGGCCACGAGATCATCTTGATAGACAACTTTCTGAGATTAGTGGACTGTCGTGATTATAGTTTGGCGATCAGTCAAGCGAACTATCTAAGAATGAATGCACCAAATCTTTATAGCATTGAACATGGATGCGCAGTGATATCCATTCCCCCAAATGTCATCTCTTCGATTATCGCCGTTCGCGCCCGAGAATCTAAGATACGATCCGAAAGCGTTAAAAGGGGTGTAAAGGAAAAAGCGGAGCTACATGGCGACTCAAAGCCGACACGCAAGGCAGTCGACCAAGCAGCTAAAGTCAATTCGAAGATAGCCGATGTCAAAGCACAAGCTTTGTTTCAAGAGATCGAACACGTTCGCCAATCGCTGCCTTCGAAAGCTAGGGGCAATCTTAAAGCCATCGCTAAAGCTTTGAATGCCGAGGGTGTCGAGACATCTTCGGGTCGAGGTCAGTGGCAAGGGACTTCGGTCAAACGCGTTCTCGACCGGATCGAACGTATAAACGAAGTTGCCTCGAACTAGGCAGTTGAAATCGCAAGCCTCTCTACCTCACTCAAAGGCTGGGCCCGGCAGATTTAAGCAGTGCTACGTAGTTTTGAGGGCTGGACGCTGCCTACGCGAGGCTCAGAGAGGCTGGCAGCGTTCCTCAATGATACCTGGCCCGCAGCTTGTCGAATACCCGTAAGAGTTTGATCGATCGCAACCCGTTGAAGGACTTGTCGATGACCTCCTCATTCCCGCATACTGCGCGTGTAGTGTTTTGAAAAGTTGGATGACCAAATGTGCGGAAGAACAATCACCGGGGATGTTAGTTGGGAACAATACCATGAGTGGATGGGCATAATCCGGGATTCCTCTGCTCCGGACCTTCGCGCTCGATACAATGTTGCTCCGACCACCATGAGCCCGATTTTCATCGCGAACGGATTGAACAAGCTTGGTGTTATGGCGCGCTGGGGGCTTATCCCTCACTGGTTTCGTCAGACAGCAGCGGACATGAAGTTCTCGACGTTCAATGCTCGCTCTGAGGAAGCACACGCAAAGCCAATGTTTCGAGATGCGATGCGGAACAATCACTGTCTTGTTCCTGTGCAAGGGTACTACGAATGGATGGGAGTTAAAGGTAACAAGACTCCCTTCATGATCTCGGTTTCCACCAATGCTCCTGCATTTTGCCTCGCCGGATTGTATTCGAAAGTCGATCTGCCGGATTTTCAAGGCTACACATATACGGTCCTCACTGAAGCGTCCTATGAGCCCGTTAAAAATCTTCACAACCGCGTTCCCGTAATGCTCGACGAAGATAGCTATGAAAGTTGGCTAAATGCTTCGATGCCGATCACCGAGGTTAAACGCGTGGAGCCAAACCGCATAACATTCCATCAAGTTGGAAAGGCGGTTGGTAATGTTCGCAACGACGATGTTACGCTGATCGATGAGGCCGTTTAACGTACCGCAAGATTCCGCGTAACGATCACGCAGCGAACCCTTGGCGTGCTCCAGTAGGTTTCAGCTACATCTAGTCACTTTAGACGCTGGACGCTGCCTATGCGTGGTTACGAGAGGCTGGCAGCTTTCCTCGCAGTAACTTTGTAGCTAAAATCTACCCGCTTTGATATTGGCTCTTCGGTCTACGAAAAATCGGCGCATATCTTCTAGAGCGCCTGTAGATACCAAGCCGCCCCGTTCAACTTCTGCCAGATCAGCCTCGATCGATTCAAATGTTGACCATCCGTTTCGATTGTCAGGACAATGTACCCACTTCTTCTTGATAGATGCCGCCGCGGCAGTAAGCTGATCTGCCATGAACAGGTCGGGCTGCTCAATCATTGCCAATCGCAGACCAAGATATCGCAATCGCGGATCTTCAAGACCGCGTACAAGTTCCATTCGAGAGGGCCAGTCTGCAGCCCCGAAACTCTTCAAGGCCATTTGATCTGAGTGACCGTAAAAACCTTGATAGATTTGCTGCTCGACGTGTTCAGGAGGCTCGGCATCTGCGTATCGGCGCGTTAAAGCCTTACCGACTCGCTCGTGGAAATCAGGGCTTGATGCAATGAGTGCAACTTTCTGTTCGATCTCAGAATCGACAGCTTCAACTTCGAACAAAGACGGAAACTTGTTGGTAGCCAAAGACCGGATGATGATGGGTGACATGCCCACCGCCGCATCCAGTGTTTCGTCATCTGAATCGAGGTAATCCGCTGGGTCCGCATTTGCGAGGTTGAAAAACCCTACTCTGTTGGGGTTCCCATCCTGAAACCCACAAAAGCAACCAATGAACTCTCGAGGTGGCCCGCCAAACCGCTCGACAAGCATCATTGGCTTGCCTGTGATTAATCGCTCTTTCACATCCTGCTTGTCACGATTGCGGAGAATAGACGCCCAAAGGTCCGGCGCGTTGTCCCGGATGATCCTGGCGATATGGATGGTCGCTTCCACGTCCCCGAGCGCGTCATGCGCATTGTGGCTGGTAAACCCGTTGATTGGTGCAAGCTGATCCAGCTTGAACACTATCTGACCTTTGTCACCAACTGGCCACTCAAAGATCTCCGGAGCCTTGATCCAAGTAGCATAAACGGCCTTCATCAAATCAAGGCGGTCATTCCCGTTAAACTGGGTTTCATACAGATTCGGTTGGAGGTTTTGATAGAATGTTTGCCTCAACACCTCTTCGTCAAACGAAATAGAGTTGTATCCAGTCCAGGTCGCCGGAGCCCAACGCTCTATGAGGTCTCTCAACTGACCTGCGAACTCGAACCAGCTTGGCAACGACGGGTCCATCATCTGCTCTGGAGTGACACCGGTGATAGCCATTGCCATAGGTGATGGGAGTATGTGCGGGGCAAGTCTACAGCGAAGGTTTACGCGTTCAATCTCATTGAAATCATCATCCGTCAAAATGGCAGCAAACTGCAAAGGTTGATCAAACGTCGGAGATTTTCCGGTCGTTTCAAAATCGTAAAATGCAAATGCCATTCGCTGCCCTCAAAATGCTTGCAGCAGCATTACATTACGGCCCCACTCGCACAAGACCGTTGAGCTCGTTAGAAGCGCAGCCACCGACCCCCGTGCGCTTTAGCTACCTGCGGTCACAACCCACTCTGGATGCTGCCAGTGACGCTCTGCAAGAGACTGAGGCGCATTCCGAAGCGCACATTCATCAGTGATAACTTCAGCGCTCAAAAATAGACGTTAGCACACCCCGTAGGGAAGATTATAAGAACCATTGAGTTGACCATCTCATGGCCCAACGCCGAGTGACGCTGAGATAGAAAACTTCGTAAAAAAACGTCCCAACTACAACGGCTTCTCATAAGGACCTCAATCCCGACGCTATAATGAAGTCAGTAGCAACATACTCAACACAACGACACAAAGGGAACACCCGTGACAACAGACAGCCAGACAGCAAACGCACTCGCTCGAGCAATCAAATACTGCGGAAAGAACCAACGCGAAATCGCCGAGGAGATAGGCTTTCCAAAACCGAACATCATTTCGATGATGAAGAAGGGGGATACCAAGATACCGATAGAGCGCATCCCGGCTCTGGCCAAGGCTTGTCTGGTTGATCCGATCCATTTGCTGAAGCTGGCAATGGAAGAATACCATCCCGAGATTTGGGACGTACTTGTCAAAGCCTTTGGGGAACCGCTGACATCAAACGAGGAGGACATGGTTGGAGCCTATCGGATCGCCACCATTGATGACGACATCGAGATCACCTTTGACCGGTTTGCTTTGGTGTTGGCTAGTTTGACAATGGACATTGGAGAAACAGAGAAACCGGAGGCTTGGTGACAGACTTGAAGGACACAGAGGTCGCGGGCTTTGTGAACAGGTTCAAATGTAAGGCACAGAAAGTTTGGCCCGCAGTTTGTCGGCAATGTTTCCGTAGATTTTCGAACCCTTACCCTTGGATGGTTCTATCACATAGATCCACTTTTGGCCCCCCACAAGGCACTAGATTTCATCCAACTCCCCACCTGAGACCTGTTTTTCTCCCACCAGGTCCATTTTTGGGGTATTCTAGAACTATGAGAACTCAGCCGTTCTGATCTAAATCCAAAACGGCAAAAACCCTTAAAGATAACGGTTACAAGCAGTCACCAGTGACTTAAGTGCTGTGCAGGATTTATCGGACCTCATTAGTAACATGGGAAGAGGGTTAGAGTAGGTAGTGTGGAGATCGCATCAAGAAGGCTACCAGCTTACTTGGGCCACTAAGAGCTGAAGGGTGCTTTCTCTACGTGTCTAGCAATGTATCGTCCGATGAAGTGTAACTCTTCTAGACGACATTTAGCTCTCCATCCATTCTTTACTAAGTCGATCAAAGGCTTTGCCAGCCCTCTCATTCAGTTCTGGATATGCAACAAGCCATCCGGTTTTAGCATCCTCCTTCCTTAAGGCTTTGGTCTCCCCCCTCTTTAAGACCTTAGTTTTTCCCTGCCTGAAGACTTTATGTTTTTCACTTCCTTGTTTCTTTGCTCTGAGATTATGGGCAACCAATCTATCTCTGTGTGCTTTTTCAGCAATGAAACTTCCAAAGACACCGGTTCTGACGAAAAACTCCGCTCTTTTCGGGGCTAGTACAGCTGCAACTATACCTCTAAGAGATTTGCTGGATTTTCCATAGTACTCGACTGTCGGCAAATAGAAGTTGAAGTAGTTTGTTCTGATCCTTTTTAATCCCTCAGAAAGTGTTTCCACCTTCTCAAGTTGAGCTTTTCTCATTTCCTTCCCTCGGATTGTCACTTCTATCCTTGTCCGTTTAGCTTTTTTGAAAAGCCTCTTTGCCTTCTTTTCATTCCTGTTTTGTTCGTCCAAAGCTTTATGCATTATCTTGTATTCCACCTCGGAGTCTCGCTCCCCAAAGTAGATCGTTCCATTCAGGTTTGGCTGAATGTGTTTGTTGATATCCAGATTTCGATTTCTAGCGGAGTCAAAGTCAATCTGCACGTTGGAGTACTCTTCGCTATCTAGCTCACCTTCTTTCATCGAAGGTTTTGCAAGAAATGGAGACCCCTGTCGTTTGCCTTTATCTTTCTTGCGGTCATCTTCATTCCCCCAAATGCTTCTCGGATATCCTTTGTCTGCATCCCAAAGGCCCAGATCCGGTAAAAAGTGACGCCAAATCAACTCCGTCATCAACCAGCGGTCTTTGTCTTTATGAGAGTGGGCGTACCAATCTAAGCTGACTTCGATTTCTGTCACTTGACCTGAACATTCAATGTGTTCATGCCGATTAAGTACATCTATCAGATCATGCAGCCGTTCTGGATCGGGCGTTTGCATTCGCGCTTGAAAGTTGGATTTTCCATCTAAATGCCTTTTTTTGATCGGTGTGACAGATATCTTCTCACCCAACTCATCATGTAATGAATCTGAAAGTTTGGCCCAATTGAAATGGCCTTCTCTGACAAACCCAACTTTTATGTAGTCTACGACTGCGTCAGTCCTATATATGCCCAAGTTAAAAATAGGGCGGAGTGCTGCTCTGTTCCAGCTTTTTCTAGCAGGAAAATCAAACATGTATTCGAGCTGAAGTTCTTCGGTGTCTGGTAGCCGGAAAAGCTTCTTATGCCTTTCTACGTCAACAAACTTTAGTGCAACATTGAAGTTTGGAAGAGCTTTGTGGGGAAGTAGGTGGTAGTTCATCGGAGCACTCTTTGTTTTCCTCCGACATAACCAATTCAGCACCAGGTGCAACAGTCATTCTGACGAATGATGTAGATACTTGAGGGCGTTCCAGCTCGACCTGAATACAAAAGTGATAGCCCAGGGACTATCCCTCCAACACTGTCGGGCCTCATCGATCATTGCGTAAATACAGCGATCGACAGACAAGCCACATAACAGCATTTATACTGTCTGAGCGGACCTACAGCTTGTTGCCTCTTACAGCCTCCACAGGAGCCACCTAGGAGCTCTCAGCATTGGTTTTACACACCCTGCAGCACACGCCAATCCGGTTGAGACATTATGTCGATATACCCATGCATTTTCTCAGCAGATGAGTGCTTTTGATAACCGAAGCAAGTTCATATTCGGTTGGGTTCGCCTCATTCTCAGCTATGCAATACACACATAGCTCTCAAGGTTACTACTGCATCTTGAATCACGAATAAGAGCAATGAAAACAAAGTCATAATGTCAACTAAAAAAGCGGAAGTCCTAGGTGGTAGTTGCTTCCATATAGGGGGGTGGTTAGGGTCATCGGCGACTATCTGGATGCTATCCTTACAGAGGCGCATATATCAACTAATGGTTGAACAACCGGACAAGGAACAATAGTGTCCCAAAAAGAAACTATTTAAATCTCCGTATAGAAAAGAAGTGGTTAAGTTCATGGCGCAGCATTTGGAAGAACGTCGCGATGAAAGAGTAACAAACGACGGCAGAGCACCGTTCGAACGGGACTATGCTCGAATAGTCCACTCCTCCTCATTTAGAAGACTCCAAGCAAAAACCCAAGTTCTCGGATTGGGAGATAGTGACTTTTATCGCACCCGGCTTACTCACTCCATGGAGGTAAGCCAAATCGGTGAAAGCATTGCACGTAGCTTTATCAAAGACAAATCGATCACAGGCGCGCCGCGCGAAATCCTACCAGATCCAATAATGATAAGCACGATCTGTCTAGCACATGATTTAGGTCATCCACCTTTCGGTCATGGTGGTGAAGTGGCGCTGAACAGATGCATGCTTAATCACGGGGGATTTGAGGGGAATGGTCAGACATTGCGGATCATGTCACGAATAGAACCCTATCACGAAACATTTGGTATGAATCTTACCCGAAGGACGATGTTGGGAGTTCTGAAATATCCAGCTCCTTATAGCGCAGTTGTTGATCCAACCGCATACGAAAAAGTTGATAACCCGCCCAATCCCATCTTCAAAGCTAAGCCGTTCAAGCCACCAAAATGTTATCTGGACACGGAAACCGATACAGTTACAAAATGGATCGCTAAGGATTTCGATGATTGGGAAAAGATCAGCACCGACTTCGAAACTAAGCGACCTAAACAGCATCTAAAAACCAAACATAAATCACTCGACACTTCGATAATGGAGATCGCGGATGATATCGCCTACGGCATTCACGATCTAGAAGACGCAATAGGATTAAAACTAGTCGACAGAGCGATTTTCGAGGCCGAGTTACCTGCATCTGTGCTAGAATCGTTCTGTATTTGGGAGGACGGGATGACTTATGTTGAATTGGTGGATTCGTTGTTTTCGAAGAAAACTTACCTTCGTAAGAAAGCCATTGGTAGTCTTGTGGGATTCTGTGTCAGACACACTTTTCTCGATAGTAAAAATCAACATGATTTCTCCCACCCAATCTTTGCATACCAAGCGAAACTTCAGCCCAAAGCACGTTCTGTGCTGGACACATTGCAGCGGTTCATCGTTGAGCATGTAATCTTCGATACAACGGTTCAACAACTTGAGTTTAAAGGTCAAAAGATCATCACCGAACTATTCAACGCATTCGCAACTGATCCAGAACGACTTCTTCCTAGTCGGGACGCACAGCGTTACAAAGAAGAAACAGACTCAAACCTCAAACAACGAGTAATCTGCGATTATATCGCCGGAATGACTGACGAGTATGCAACTAAGCGATATCAGCAACTTTTTGAGCCAAGGATCGGATCTGTATTCGACAGATTGTAGGTTGTTCCTTCATCCGCATTAAATCTTAGTTAAAAGCTAGAACAAGACTACTTCCTGCTTGAGCGAAGCAAATCATAGATAATGTCTGCAAAAGCACTCCCTTTTTCCGGCATTGAAAGAAGTTGCATCATTTGTTTTTGGTGAGCTTCGTTGCTGTCCAAAATCGCATTTTCAATAGACTTTTGAAAATCTCCAAGCATTGCCTGCTCTCGGGTATTGTTTGCGATTTGGGTCATGACCCTATCGTTTTCGCGAACCTTGTCTGAAATCGTTCGAGCATAGTTCACCAAGTCATCATCCGTGAGATCGTCGCCAGCAAACAAGTCGTTCAATCGTTGGATAATCTGAGAAAGAAACTCTTCCGCTTTGTCTTTTGCTGTACCGCTACCAAGTTCGCTTCCAGGCGTAAGACCATCGCCACCATCAATAGACAGCTGTAGATCTTGCTGTTTCATTTTGGAAAGCCTGTAGTGACTTAAGGCGACATCATCCAAATCGAGGGTATCATCGTCAACCGCAGCCTCTCGTAACAGCGGCCTAAGATGGCGCGCGAAAAGGCTCAGTTTTTCTAGCTCTTTGTCGTCGTAATCCACAATTTGAGAAATGAACTCATAAAAACGAACGAAGGTTCCAAGATCCTTTTTGATTACATCAAGGGCATCCTTTTCCTTTTTGCACTCCTTGAAGGTTTTTTCAGTGTTTGCGATCAAGACCGCATCACCTGCCTTCTTAGCCCTCTCAAACATCTCGAACGAATTCCGGTGTGCCTCAATAGCTGATTTGTATCGAACGGCCCAACGATCCACCGCTGGTTTGCAGATGTTGGATATGGCAGCATTACTCTTGTTCTTTTGCAAATAGGCTTCGCAGAAACGCTCAACTTCCGACCAATGAAAAATACCGACAGCGCGCAGCTTTTCTGAAAGGTCGAAGACAAGGTCTGGATTCGAAACGTCAATCAGTTCAGCGGTTTGATAGTACTCCTGGAAAGACTTCAGAACTTCTTCAGGCTCATTAAAGAAATCGAGAACATAAGTTCCGCTAATCTCTTTCCCGGGGTAGGTTCGGTTTAACCTGGAAAGAGTTTGAACACACTCAACGCCTGCCAGTTTCTTGTCGACATACATTGCGCACAGTTTTGGCTGGTCAAAGCCGGTTTGGAACTTGTTGGCAACAATCATCACTTGATACTCGTCCGTATCAAATGCCTTACGCATATCGCGTCCCTTGAGGTCTGGGTTCATGCTAACTTCTGTGAACTTTTCGCCCATTAATCCTTCCGAGTTAGGATCGTTTGAACGGAACTCCACTTCACCCGAGAAGGCCACCATGGCATGCAACTTATCATACCCCTTTTCCGCGATGTATTTGTCGAAAGTTAGTTTGTAACGCACTGCCTCTTTACGAGAGCTGGTGACTACCATTGCTTTGGCTTGCCCAGCCAAGAGCCCCATAACGTTGTCTTTGAAGTGCTCGACAATCACCTGGACTTTTTGAGCGATGTTGTAGTCGTGCAGGCGCACCCATTGGTTCAGCTTCACCTTGGCCTTCTTACTATCAACCTCGGTGTCCGCCTCCTGAATCTTTAGCGCCAGATTATAGGCCACCTTGTAGCTAGTGTAGTTCTTCAGGACGTCGAGGATGAAACCTTCTTCGATTGCCTGTCTCATTGAATACACATGGTATGCGTGAGGCAAGTTCGTCTTCGAAGGTGGTTCTTCTGGCTTTGGAAGACGTCCAAACAACTCAAGAGTTTTAGTCTTCGGAGTGGCTGTAAATGCAAAATAGCTAAGGTTCGTCGATACTCGTCGCGATGCAATGGCGGCATCAAGAATATCTTCCGATGACAGTTCTTCGTCGTCCCCACGGCTGTCCAGCATCAGCACTTCCTTGAGCTGACGCGCTGTCGAACCGGTTTGTGATGAATGTGCTTCATCAGCGATAATCGCGTAGTTGCGCTCTTTCAAACTTGTGCTGTTTTCGATTGCCTTCAACACATGGGGGAAGGTTTGAATGGTCACAATGATGATAGGCTGAGACACTTCTAAAGCATGGGCTAGCTTTTCAGATTTCGATCCATCACCTTCTTGTCTGTTAATCCGTCCGACAACGCCATCCACATGCTCGAACTGATAGATGGTTTCCTGCAACTGATCATCCAACACGGTGCGATCGGTTACGATGATCACTGAATCGAACTGCTTTTTACCGCCATTGTCGTAGAGCGACGACAGCTGATGCGCAGTCCAGGCGATTGAGTTTGATTTACCAGAGCCTGCACTGTGTTGGATCAGATACTTGTTGCCTGGTCCTTCGACCTTGGCCGCTCCGACCAGTTTTTCGACTACATCCCACTGATGGTAACGCGGAAAGATCATCGTTTCCTTTTTAACCTTCTTGCCTTGCCAGTCTTCCTTTTCCTCGATCTGCAAGTGCACATACCGAGCAAGAATGTTTAGGAGTGCATCGGGCTGCAGCACCTCTTGCCACAGATAACTTGTGGCATAGGTGTTTTCGTCTGCGGGCACGTCATTGCCCGCGCCGCCTTCACTAGTGCCCTTGTTGAACGGTAGGAAATAGGTGTCAGGTCCGTCCAACCGCGTTGTCATATAAACCTCGTATTGGCTGACCGCGAAATGCACCAAGGCACCTCGTTTGAAGGTCAACAACGGCTCTGGCTTCTTTGTCACAGGATCAACGGGCGGGCGCGTTCTTTTGTATTGCTTGATAGCGTTCTGGACCGATTGCTTGAACTCGGATTTCAGCTCAAGTGTGACAATCGGCAGGCCGTTTACGAACAGCACCAGATCAATACGCCACTTTTTGGCCTGAACGCCAGTCTCGGCCAAATAGGCCTCGGTGGCATAGGGGCTGTAGACTAGCTCGGGCACGATTCGCAGACGGTTTTGTTTGTATCGAGCCAAAGTGTCGGGGTTCAGATCATGTTCGGGCTTGAACTCGCACAACTTGAACTTTGCATTGCGGTCTTTCACCCCGTGGCGCAGAACACCTAATGTTCCAAAGGTGCGCAGCTGCGTGTCGATCGCATTGGGGTCGGCGTTGTTCAGTTGGGAGGCTATTCTTTCCAGCAGTTTTTGTTTCGGGTCACTGGGATAGTTTTTGCAGTGCTTCTGCCACTCGGCGTCTTGCGTGTCTTGGATAAAGCCAAGCAGATCCTCTGGGTACATCGCCAGTTCGCGGTTGTAGTCAGCGGCTGAGCCGAGCTGCCAACCAGCTGCAACCATCTGCGCGATCATTTCATCCTGAAAGATGATTTCCTTGGCCTTGCCGCTTGAAATACTCATGCAAATACTTCCTTGAAGGTCTCGGTGGTTTGGTCTGAAATGGATTGAGGAGGTTGCCAGTCGCGCACATCGATCTTGCCGGTGACTGCCGCTGAAATGAGGGCTGTGCGGCGTTCTTTGAGGAGGGCAACAGTAACGCGAGCCTTTGAAACCAAACCATCAAGCTTCACCAACTTTGAAGAAATGAAGTCAACAATTTCAACTTGCTCTTGTTCGCTCGGCAGAAGAACAAAACAATTCCCCAACTCTTCCGCGTTCAAGTGAGGCTGGGCAGCCCGTGTCTTTTCGATGTCTATTTGGTTAGTTCGAAGATAGTCGCTCAATAGTGCGAAAGCTAAGAAGTCCGCCAAACACTGATTGGGTCGAACGACCATATCAAATCCGGCAATTGAGTTTGCATATTTGTGGGGGATGATCGAAGAGTCTCCAGTGGTTGCACCACTTCTAACTACAACAATGTCACCGAACTCCAGCCAAACAATTCTGTTTGCAGGGATTTCAAATGGATTTACATAGACCAGACCAATAGGTGAAATTCTGCCAGATCGTATGTTGGTAGCTCGGATCAACGGTGTCCCTTCCTCATGATACTTGGGAGGTTCGCCAATTCCGTACCTAATAGTTGAGAAATGCTTCAACGGTTTCACCTCCCAATGCGCCGGAACATCACCGAGCCAGTCTATGCCAGAGGGGCGCAGGGGGGCGTTGGGATTCAAGCCCTTGGTCACCGCATGGCTGATCACCGCTTGGCGCTTTTCCTCCAACAGCTCGATCAACCGCTGTTGCTTGGCAATCAACGTATCAATCTTGGCCGTCTCATGATCCAGAAAGGCAGCGATTTGGATTTGTTCGGGGAGAGGTGGAATGAGAATGGGTAAACGCCTCATCTCCTCAAATTTCATGGACTGCCTAAGCCCACCACCCATGCCGTAAAACACTTTTGTCGTGTCATAAGAATGGAGCAACAAATACAAAAAATACTCTGACAAGAAATGCTTTTTAGCCACCAGCTTTAGGTACGCTGAGGTAATGATACCCTTCTTTTTCGAAAAACCGACCCTCAGGCTACGCTTGTCGTTTTGGAGATCTGTCAGTCTTAAAATGATCTCCCCTGGCTCAACAAGTTGGTAGGTATTGAACGACGCTGGAAGTAATCCGAAGTTAGTTTCAACATCGCGATCAACGATATTGCCATAGCTAAGTGACAAGACATTCTTTTCAGAACCTGTTTCGTTTTTTCGAGATTCGGTTTCAGCTGCACCGAACAAAGGCCTAACATCCCAAGATTTGGGAATGTTACCAACCCATTCAACGCCAGAAGGCTTATACTCTGGATAAGGTTTGTAGCGACCCACCATCACGAATGAACCTCTTGCAGCAGGGCCATAATCTCGGCGCTAACGGCATCCAGTTCGGTGTCAATTTCGGCCAGATCGCGTGGCGGTTGGTAAGTGTAGAAATGCCGGTTGAACGGAATTTCATAGCCAACAATGCCAATCTCACCGTCAATCGCATCTACCTTGCCAGCATCAATCCAGGCATCGGGCACATGGGGCCGCACCTCCGCCCGAAAATAGGCTTCGTTCACCTCATTCACGGTTTGCGAAGGATTCAAAGGAACATTTTCATTGTCACGCAGATCGCCATCAGGTTTGTACTCGATGATCTGGCCGTCCACATCGAATAGCCCATAGACGGGATCAGCTGCGGTATCCTTGTGGATCTTCTTGATAACCTTCTCGGCCTTAGGGTTTTTCCAGCTGACAGCGGCAGTGATCTTTTTCTTGGTCAGAGTGTCCATCCCGATTTTCGTAGCTTTGAGGCGCTTGTCGAAGCCGTTCATATCGTCGTGTTGCTCGGTCCCGATCTTGGCTTGCAGAGCGCGCGCGGTTTGCAGGATCTGCAACTGTGTGCGCCATGTCGCCGGGGCGAGCGCGTCCTTGATCTGCTTTTCCTTCAGTTCGGGGAACTCAAGTTTGATATGTTTGCGAATGTCATCGGCGTGAACATCCAACACACCATAATCAGTGCCATCCTCATCCCATTCCGCGCCGTGGGTTTCGTAGATCCATTGTGTGATCGCATAGAGTGGTTTGGGTGCAAAGCGAAGTGTTTCAATCCGTTCATCACTGAACTGATAGCTTTCACGAAGGGGGCGTTCGATAGTCAGGCGACGATAGCCAAACTCATGGGTATCAAACACCTTGGCCGCAAAGGTTTTAGGAACTTCAGTTTTAGGAGTTGCCGATTGGCGACCACGATTGCTTTTCTCATCAACCGGCTTGTTGAGAGTCTTGGTATCAACAGGTTCAAAAGCCCCAAAACAGCGGGTAATCGTAGCGATGTCGCTGTCATCCATCCGCTTGCGTTTTGAACCGAGTGATTTGCGCATCTTTCCATAAAGATCAGTGCCATTGATAAGCTGCACCTTGTGCTTGCGATCACGATCCTTCTTGTTAGTCAGAATCCAGACATAAGTAGCGATGCCTGTGTTGTAGAACATGTCAGTCGGCAGCGCGACAATCGCCTCTAACAGATCGGATTCCAGAATGTGGCGACGGATTTCGCTTTCACCAGATCCAGCCCCACCTGTGAACAAGGGGGAACCATTCAGAATGATCCCGATCCGCCCACCGCCTTTGTCAGTATCGCGCAGCTTGGAAATAAGGTGCATCAAAAAGAGCAATGATCCGTCCGATACACGAGGCAGGCCTGGACCAAAGCGACCATCGTGCCCCTTGATCGCATGCTCATCTTTGATGTCTTTCTCGATCTTCTTCCAATCGACGCCAAAGGGTGGATTAGACAACATGTAATCGAACTCTTGCGTCGCCAGCTGATCTTGAGAGAGAGTGTTGCCAAGTTTGATGTTCGTTACGTCTTGACCCTTAATCAGCATATCCGCCTTACAAATGGCATAGCTTTCCGGGTTTAGCTCCTGCCCAAAGGCGCGCATAACAGCCGCTGGGTTGAGGTTAAGAACGTATTCCATACCTGCAGACAAAAAACCGCCAGTGCCCGCTGTGGGGTCATATATAGTGCGGATAATGCCTTCCATGGTAAGTGCATCGTCATCTTCCATAAAGACCAGCGAAGTCGTTAGATCAACGATGTCGCGCGGGGTAAAATGCTCTCCGGCTGTTTCATTGGATCCTTCGGCAAAACGTCGGATAAGCTCTTCAAAGACAAGTCCCATGTCGTGGTTTGAAACAGTTTCAGGGCGGAGGTCGGCCCGTTTAACTTGTTGCACCGCTTTGTACAGTAAGTTTGCATCACTCAACTGTGCGATGAACTCTCCAAACTTGAAATGTTCAAAGATTTCACGTGCGTCTTTGGAAAAGCTCTGGATGTAACTTTCGAGATTGTCCTTTATCCCATTGGCTCCAAGCGTCGATAGATCCATCTTGGACGTGTTGTAGAATGACAGATTTGAGGCGCGCAGCAGAAGCTTTTCTTTTGCTTCTTCTGGAAGCCCCAGTTTTTCGATGCGTAATACTTCTTCGAGAACTGCCGGTTTGTTGGATTTCAGCACACATTCAAGGCGCCGTAGCAGCGTAAATGGCAGTATAATGCGCCCGTACTGGCTTTGTTTGAAGTCACCACGTAGGAGATCGGCGAGAGACCAGATGTATGAGGCAAGATTGTTTGTGGATTGAGACACGGTATTCTTTCGAAAGTTATAGCAATAGCAATGAGCTAAACCCTAGGCTGTGCTCAAAAGCTTGTACAGGCATTACATTGATCAGACGAAACTAAATACGTGTGAGATTATGACTGTGTGTCGATGGAGTTTTCGATCAAGATCACAAATCCTGTCTACTTTTGACTTACCAAGGTTCAAGGTTGTTTTGCCCGAAAGCAAAGCAACTCACCTCTCTCGAACATTCCACACAAAACCCACACATAACCGCTTGACGACTCTTCCTACCTCCCATAAATACGCCCTCGGTACGGCGGGGTAGCTCAGGTGGTTAGAGCAGCGGAATCATAATCC
>Ga0316204_10005579_pt1 | contig 20536 bp, 25 predicted proteins | sample 6monrhotite_MG_2_FD_205661 | JGI IMG/M metagenome (GOLD analysis project Ga0316204, IMG submission 205661) | Microbial mat bacterial communities from mineral coupon in-situ incubated in ocean water Damariscotta River, Maine, United States -... | ecosystem: Environmental > Aquatic > Marine >...
AACAGGTGTTTTGTGGACTAATTTTAATTCTTCCAATTATAACTGTCATTGAAAACGACAAATATGCATTAAGTCTTTTTCTGATTGGTACTAGTTCACAGAAATAGTCACTAAGCGCTTTAATGATTCTGTGTTGATCTTCCCCCAAAAAAACGTACACTGGGTTAAGAGAGGTTGGCTAGGTTATCATATACCATGGGTGCAGTGTAACCAATTGTAGAATGTTTGCGTTTAAAATTCCCCCTGTGACAGGATATCTGTCACAGGGGGACCTTAAGACTGCCCGGTCACAAAATGCGGCCCTCGCAATGACTGAAAAATAGCGTGTCATTGCGAGTACAACAACGCTTAAGCACTAATTGGTGAATGAAACGCTACCTTATTGCCTTCACTATCCATAAACATTGCAATGTAACCCACCTCGTCAGATAATTTGGTTTTCGGCATCACTACCTTTCCACCGGCCTGTTCCACCCTCGACAACATATCGGAGAAGTCAGCCCCGCCATTTAAATATGCCAATGTCCCATCAGCCGACGGTTTTGTATCACCATCATGCTTGATACAGCCACCAACGTTCTGTCCTTCGCAGGGAAAAAACGCCATCTGAATGCCTTCCATCTCGGATAAAGGCAATTCACTACCCAGTACCTTGGTATAAAAATCGACAGCCCGTTTAAAATTGGCCGCTGGAATTTCAAACCAGTTAATTGCATTCGCCATCATTTCTCTCCTTATTATGTTGTGAGCCATTCATATCAATGCAAAACTAAATTTACAGGACAAACGATTATGGTCCAGTTAAAATAACCTTAATTCGTAAACTTCCAGCAGGGTGAATACGTTACATCCATTTGTTTTTATTAAATATATTTTTATTTTTCGTAAAATTTTATGACAAAACAACACCGTTTATTTGAACTCATCCGTTCGCTGACTAAAGCTGAAAAGCGGCATTTTAAACTGTATGTCGCCGGCAATGGGAAGCACAGCAATTATCTGCAATTATTTGACGCCATCGATAAGCAGGCCCGCTATGATGAACAGCTGATTAAAGCGCAATTTAAAGGACAGGTATTTATTCGGCAAATACACGGCACTAAAAATTACCTTTACCAGTTAATTTTAAAAAGCCTGGGTAACTTTCATAACAAAACCAGTATTGACGCCACCCTAAGGGAACTGCTACAGGCTGTGGAAATATTGTTTCGAAAAGAACTGCTCGATCACTGTGAAATCAAGCTAAATAAAGCGGAAAAACTCGCCCAGCAATATGAAAAACACACCAGTCTGCTGGAAATACTGGCATGGAAACGTAAATTATTATTATCACGCCATGCTGCCGCTGAAATAAAACCAAACGTGGAAGCGGTGCTAGAACAGGAAAGGCAGTCAATAAAAAAAATTGACACGGTGAATCAATACTGGTCACGCATTATTAATATATTTCAGCGCCACTCGGGCAATTGTGATGCGGTTAAAAATGACCCGTTGCTATCAAGTATTGAATACGCGAACACACTGCAGGCAAAAATTCTATTTTATCACATTCGATATTCTGACAGCTTATTTAATCAGAACACCCAACGTGCCGAGGATGCCATCACGCAACTCATCAATTTACTCGAACAACACCCGGAACGAATCCGAGAAGATCCAATGACGTACATTACCGCCATAAATAACCATATTTCCCTGCTATTACACAACAAACAGCTAGCCCGGATACCAAAACTATTAGACAAAATTCGCACCATACCAAAACAATACAAGCTTGACGAAAAACATCCCCTCGCGGTGAGATCAGTACTAAGAACGTACAACGTAGAACTGGAAATGTACCGTGATACCCGGCAGTTTGCTGCAGGAATAGCGCTGATTAAGAATATTAATCCATTATTGGAAAAACACCACGCGATTGTTCCCCGCGAATATTTCCTGTTATTCAACTATCAGTTTGCGTATATGCACTTTCTGCAGCGTGACTACCCGCAGTCATTGTATTGGCTAAACACCTTGGCCAAACATAATGTGCATGGCATAAGAGAGGATATTTTAACATTTGCCCGCTGGCTGACACTCATTAATCATTTTGAATTAAATCATATTGATGTGCTGAAATACGCCGTTGACACCACGCGGCATTTTCTCAATAAGAAACGGGAATTATTCGAATACGAAAAAATATTACTTACGTTTTTTAGTCAACTCAGCGTCTCGCCAGATAATCGCTATCCGCTGCTCTTTAAAGCCTTGTACACAACACTATTTGAATCGGATAGCAATCTGGTGCCTGCCAACGTACTTGATTACCTAAACTTAAAACACTGGATTAATTACAAACTCTCAGAACTGAACCAGCAACAGTAACGAGGTATGCCAGCTACCATGACACCGGCTAACCCTTATTTAATGTGCGGGGTGAATCAACCTAAACTTCATCTTCCGCGATTATTTCCGTTTCCGCTTTTCCCGCAGCGATCCATTCTATAATACACGGTTGCTTCAAAACACTATTGACGTAAGCGCGTTCAACGCCAGCCAAGGGAATGCTATAGCCTTCAAAACGTAACGCAACCGGCGCAAACATGGCATCCGCGATGGAATACTGGCCAAATAACCATTCGCCTCCCTGGCCAAACTCAGACCGGCATTTTCGCCACAGTAACTTAATTCTTTCAATGTCTCGAACCGCTTGTGCTGAAAGCTTGATGCTTTCAAATTTCTTACGGCAATTCATGGGTAGTTCATTCCTAACACTAAAGAAACTGGAATGCATCTCAGCACTCACTGAACGGGCAATGGCGCGTGCTTTTTCGTCACCCGACCAACCGTTAGACCCTAAATATTTTTCCGACACGTACTCCAGAATTGCCAGCGAATCCCATATCACCAAATCTTTATCCTGCAGCACGGGCACCTTAAAATCAGAATCATATTGCGCCAGCGTTTGATTCGTTGTTTCAGTAAACAGTGGCACACGCTTTTCGTTAAATTCAATTTGATATTGCTTCATAAACACCCAGGGCCGGAGAGACCATGAGGAATAATTTTTGTTTCCAATGATTAAGGTTAACGCTGACATTGGTTTTTCCTCCCTAAAGACCAGGTATCGTTATACAATTTGAATGTTCCAACATTGATATAACAAAACTTATGTTACAAAAACGATGTGACAAAAATGACGTGACAAAAACTAGTATGAGAAAACGTATGTGAGAAAGCTAATGCCCAACAACCAATGCAACCAATGCAACCAAACTAATATGGCGAATTAACGGTGAACTCGCGGGCATTATCCTGGATGAACCAGTTGCCTCACCACTCACTTCAGCTTACCCAATTGAAAGGTTAAATATAAACCAACAAACGATTCTTCTTTGTTAATATTCCCCGCAGCAATGAAGCCGACACCAAAATACCGCCCATTAGTCGGGCGCCAATGTGCTTCAAATGGTAATCCAATCGTGGAAAAGTTCTCGGATGGTTTATCGGCATTTTTCGCTTTGACTCGACCGATGCCTGCGGATAGCGACACGTCACTGTCTTTGAGCGCTTTACCATATAATATTGCCCATTCCTCAAATTCAGTATCATCATTACATTCACCTGAAAACAATGCCGCGCCAAGACACTTGCCTATGGATTCAAAAATATTTGCGTCTTCATAATAGGAGTTCCGCAGGGTAAATAATCCGTGACGACTTTCAACGGTAACACCAGAGACAGCCCCCGCGCCGTTGGAGTCTACGCCAAATGTATTGCCAATGAATCCCACATTAAGCCACCACTTTAACTCATCATTAGTCGCAGTCGGGTCAACACCTGCAACACTATTATTCGTTGACAGAAAGAATACAAAAATCAACATACAAACATTACGCATCTATTTTCCTTATTATTGTCGTTATTAACAAATATCACAAATTTACCAAAACCAAGCGACGCTGCCCAGGTGCAATTTTCGAATAAGCCGCGTCAACCACGCCTTGCAATAAACGCGGCTACCTCCGCTGCATTCAGCCCGGCAATATGGCGATGTTAAGGTGGGTTCCAGTATACACTTATTCCCCTCGGGGATAAGCGCGTAAAATCGGTGAAGGCAAGAATAGTAACGGATGCGTCAATAGTTGACTAAAAAACAGAGGGAGGTTACAGAAATTATATTGATATGTTTATGCGCCGCTCATTGAAAAGCAGTCTCTCTCAACTCACGCATACAGCGGCTACCGTCAGGATTTTTCCGATATGAAAAACCGGCAGCATGAGGCCCCTTTGGCCATACATTCCTGATGATTAATGCTTGCCTTGTCCAACACAGACGACATTAAGGCTAAATCCAACTCGCAAACGGTATTACACTCTTCCGCAAGTTTGTGAAATACACAATTACTGGCGACTATCTCATGTAATCCGTCCTCTCGTTGCTTTGCCTCCGCTTCATAACCCAGCTCATACATAATACTTGCTAATTCAGTAACCCGATCAGCAAAGCTGGTTTTGTCGCGCATTCGGCCCCGAAATTCATCCGCCAGTTGATGCCCCAATTCCGTTAAATAAACCTTTAGTGTTTGTTCCCCCATTTTCTCTTTGAGCAGACGAATCAGGAGATTCGAAAACAATGCATAGTGCCGGGGAAACAACTCCTTACCCTCGTCAGTCAGTGTGTAGATTTTACTCGGGCGCCCGCCTGTGCTCGACATCGAAGTATTTTTAATGAATCCGTTCCCTTCCAGGCTGGCGAGGTGTTGATTAACCGCGTTACGTGAAATTGCCAGCTCCTTAGCCAATTCATCAACGGTTAACCCCACAGAACTGTGTAACAGGGCTTTAAGTAAAGACTGTTGGCGCTGGCCAATGGTTGAAAGTGCGGACATAGGTAGAGTCTATCAAAAAAACTCACTGAAATGACAATAAAAACATTTTTAACATATTTTTATTGTATAAGTTATTTATGTGTTGTATATTTTAAATACACTAACTGAGGAGAACTGTAATGCTAACTTATGCCATTGTTTTATTTACATTTACTGCAATAGCAGGATTGATACTTGCCACCAAGGTGTTAAAAGGAAAGATGGCCTCATGGCCGGTTTCGATAATTCACGCGTTAGCTGGCGCCGCCGGTTTAGTCATTCTGGTGATTGCTGTCCTAAAAGGCACAAGCCCGGCTCAGGTCACCGCGGCCTTGGGGTTACTGGTGGTCGCCGCATTGGGTGGGTTTTTTCTAGCCTCGCTACACATTCGCGAAAAAATAGCGCCAAAATCCGTGGTAATAATTCACGCGGCAGTGGCCGTCGCCGGGTTCCTTACCCTGGCGAGTGCGGTTTTAAGTTTCTAACGTTTGAATTGCTATTGTTTGAGCACCAAATGTTTGAGCAACTCATTTATTGGTAACTCATGCTTTGGTAACTCGTGTTTTTGTGGCTTATGTTTTTGTAACTTATGTTTTGGTTGTAAATGTTCGAGTCATTAATATTAAGTCATTAAGCCTATCGTGGCGTATATTGCAATGAAAAATAGTATGCATAATCACCCGCTTCACCCTGCGCTGGTACACTTTCCCATCGCGTGTTGGTCACTTGCCACCGTAGGCGATATTGCCAGCCTGTTTATTGATGGCGATTTATGGAAAATATCGGGCATTTTGCTAGCGATTGGATCACTTACCGCGCTGCTGGCGATGCTTACCGGATTGCTTGAATTAGTCAAAATAGACGAGCACAGCCCAGCCATGAGAGTAGTGAATATGCACATGATACTCGTCATCATTGCATGGTGTTTTTATACCATCAGCCTTTTTTCACGTTATGAATCTAACCAATTAACAACACCCGGTTTATTGGAAACCGGGTTGTCATTAATGGGGTTTGTGTTTCTTTGTGCAGCAGGCTGGCTGGGGGCCACGTTGGTCTATAGCCACAAAGTGGGGGTAAAGCGTTAACGAGTGCGGTGTATTAAATAAAGTGCACTAGATTTTTTTAACGAACACCGATTTCAGCTTCATTGCGCCTATGCCATCTATTTTACAGTCGATATCGTGATCACCATCAACCAAACGAATATTTTTAACCTTGGTGCCAACCTTAACCACTGACGAGGAGCCTTTGACCTTGAGGTCTTTAATCACAGTCACCGTATCACCATCGCTGAGTACATTACCATTGGCATCATGAATCACTGCAGCGTTGTCAGTGGTTTCGGGCGCAGAATCTTTTGCCCATTCGTGCGCGCATTCCGGGCACACATACATTGCGCCGTCTTCGTAAGTGTATTCAGAGCCACATTTTTGGCAATTTGGTAAATCACTCATGTTACGATACTTCCTGTAGGTGGCTGGCACACGCCAGGTTTAGTTTGCGTAGATCCTTATTGTAAACTCTGCGTGCAACGGGAATTAATAGTTATTGTTTCTCTACCCCGATTTGGCATTTTTTTACAACTACGTTAAAAATAGTCTGGCTATAACGCATCGTCTGGTCTTTCTTAAAGCACCTACTTTTGGTGCCATGAATTAAATAAAAAGTACACCCAACACTTAAACCCGAAACTCCATGGGCATAGTCTGCCACCATCACGGTATCAGGTGGTGGTCGAGTCAACCTTAGATAAACGAAACTTAACACTGCACTAGCCCTATTCCGGATTCCGCGAGCGCACGCCGTTTAGTTCTTGATCCACACGGCCTAGTCGGTTTGAGAGGCCAGAAAGATTTTTTCGCTTGCACTACCGTGTAAATGCACATCGCGCTGAGGATAGGGAATGGTGATACCCGCATTGATGGCAATCAAAATCAGGGCTTGCACATAATTTCGGGAATACGACATGCCGCGATAGGTTTTTTGATAAACAAGTGCAAGCACCGTAGACAGTACAAATGAAAGCATAATCACATACGACAATGTTAGTGGACCTGCATTTTCTGCAGCCGATTGAATGGTGAAGGACTCAAGCATGAGGAACCTATCCTTATTTTTTATAGATGACCGGATAGCCGGGTGATTTATATTTCGTAGGGTAAGTGTGAGATAATGCGGGGAAAATAGGAATACTCTTAAGTTACCATATGATGACAAACGGATTACCAATTGATAACATTCACCAACCAGTCATTCACTATTCACTCATTAGTCTCTAACCAGTTGTCTCATAAGACTATTTAACATACACAATCGACAGATTGGTACCTGCCCGCATTCGCACCGGGCTTCCCCCTGGCCTTACGAAACGTATTTCGTGACCAATCCATTACATTATGTTGGGTTTAATGGCCTAACAGACCAATGCTAAATGACGCGATGTCCCGTTGCTTCAAAAGTATCGCTAATTCGTTGCCGAAATGTTAATTCGAGAAATGTTAGTAAACGGGGGGGGGGGACAGCATTAAGGATGGGTTAATTGGTTCGGGATAGGCTAATTACTTCGAGATGGTTTCAGGTAGTCAACCCACCGCTGATCCAGTGTTTGAATTCCTTGCATCAAGGGAATAGCAGTCAGTTTACCGTTATTATTCTGGACCAACTTCAGCATCTGCAGTTTTTTTAAGGCATCATCAATTTCAAAATCGATAGCACAATTCCAGTTTGTGGCCAGCCACTGCTCCACAGTACGATCGAGTTCAGCCTTCGAGACCGGTTGATCGCTCGTTAGCAGAAAATAATAAGCCAGGATCGCTTCTTTGCATTCTTCCTCCTCGGCATCGTTAGCCAGCCGATAAAAAACACCGGCATTGTTGTCCAGATTTTTGAAATAAAGGTTTTGGGTCAATGTCTGCATAAACCTTATCTTGCGATTCTTGAAATTGTTAAACTGTTTCCAGAGATAACCGCCAAGTGCAACCAGTCCGGCCAGCAATACCATCAGGGCTGTTTTATTTAATTCAACCGGTTGGCTGCTAAGCCCTAACCAAAAGCCGAACAACGACCCCAATAACACCAGAGAGGCGCCCAGTTTGGTCGTTAACACGATTCCACCGCTGACTACCGCTGGAATTCCAATCAATAATTTATCAACAACACGCATGCGCACGCGCGTGTTTGGAAACAACATTTCAAGGTCCGCTTTGGGAACATTCTGGAACAATTTCAGCAATGTGGAACCGGGCTTGCAAGACGGTAATTCATTTTTTGATTGTTCGTAATCATCCTTAAACCGAATGTAGACTACAACCCGTTCATAATTAGTAAACTCGATGGTTTTTGAAACCAACCCCATCCATTGGGCAACGGTTTCCTGACGTACTAATTCACCTCGGCAAAACAATAGCACTTCCGAAAAATCATCGAAATTGACATGAAGCCGAATCCTAAACAGTGAGGACTCATTCAGGGCTTGGTTAAGATCAGTCTCCGAGACCCGTTCATAATTGGCTTTTTGCAGTAAGTCACTCAGTAATTCGGTAAAATTCAGACTGGGAGCAACGGCTATTCTTTCTACTCGGCGTGTATCCGAATCCGGATCAATAGGCGCGTAACATAGCTTTAACGATTCGATGATTTGATGAAATTCGAAATGAAAAATACTGCCCAACATCTCACACAGGTGACGAAATTCATTGTCCTGCCCTGGTAACAGACCATCCTGAAGACACATTTCAATGATATCGTGCTTGCGATACGGTATGAACCGAAACTTAGTGTCGGCAGATTGATTCGTCATTGGCAATCACTACCTATCAATATTAAGTCAACACGTTAAACATTCGGTATACATATTGCGCGCTAGAATCTGTTGATTTTGAACCCAGTATTTTTGAACGAACTAGCCTGAATAGACTAGCTTGAACAAATTAATTCGATTTAGAACGCCTTTAACAGAGCACGACAACAAAGTCATACAGCAACCATATGCAACGACTACGTGCAACAACGTGTTTCCGAATCAGGCATGGTAGCCAATTATCTAATTCTATTTGTTAACTGGCTGGTAACGGCTCTCAGCATCCAGCATTTTGGCACGGCCACGTGCAATTAATTCTTGTCCTTTTTTAATGTCAGACTCACCCTCGCTGATTAGCGCAGTACCACGTTGTATTCGATTGTTGCCATCCGATATTTGCTCTTCGCCATCTTCCCAAGCATTTGCAATTTTCTTAAGTTTGGCAGCCCTATCCGATGCTGTTTCGGCGGATTCGATACCTTGTGCAGTTTGTAAAAGTGCCTGGTAAGCCTGGCGATTTGTCTGTACTGCAACATTTCCCGATGCAATCACCCGCTCACCTTCGCACAAATCCGAACGACCTTTCTCGACCAATTTCCGGCCTTTTAGTACTTGTTTTTCACCTTTTATCGATTCATCTCTGCCTTTATTCCACCGCTCAGCGGTTTTTATTTGAGATTCCCCTTCAGCAAGTAAGCGATCCCCGAAGGTAGGCGGTTTCGTGGCACACCCTGATACACCGATGAATACAACCTATAATATAGTAACTACAATGCTCTTCATAAGATCAACCCTTTCAATAATGTGTGCGTTCGCAAAAATGCGCAGATTAAAACCAATTGCGCTATTCTTTGTGAACGTTGAGAGAGAAATACCACAAAATAGAGAGAATACCGACTAATTGAGAAGAAAGCGGTTTGCTTATCGATTCATTTAATCCAGTTGGACGTGAATTGGGACGCGATTTACCTTATTCATCTATTGGGTGGTACAAATGAATCAGTTTAAGTATTTTCTATTTATTCGCAACTAAACGCTCGTAACTAAAAGCTCGTAATTAAACGCGGTAGTTAAACACGCCATATACTGCGCCCGAACTCATTATAAGAGCTACATTATACACAGGCCCAGCTCGTGTTGCGAATAGCTTAGATGTTACCGCCAGGACGTCTGCAAGATTGCTTTACATCGATCTTCATGAAAACAATTAACGCTATCTTATTTTTCTATTTAACCTATTTGAAAAACAACCAGAGTACAACGTGGAAGGTATCTTTACTGCCGCCTGAATCAATGCCCAACGGGTGATCATTTCGTACCAACAGTTATGGCTAATATTAAAACTGGGGTGACTCTACAGTCCCGTCTATATCTGATCGTCAATCACCGATCAGATTAGGAAAATAGGCCACCTCATAATTCGTGATTATTTTCGGCCGTTTTAATCAACCGTTATTATAAACTATTGTTCTTAACCCTTGTAATCAGCGGTTAACAAAACAAATACCGGATTCCACTAAGGCCGGTTTCTTGTAACAAATACATCAAAAATGCCACTATTGGTTTGTCCACCCAGGTTGCCGTAAGACTCACCCACCAGATAATAATCCGTACCGGCGGCATTAACTGCAATGCCTCTCGCCGCGACAGGATCGCTACCCGCACTTAGTTCCTTTAAATACAACCTGGAACCGGCGCTATTGTACTTTGCCGTAAACATATTTCCAGGTGACGATGTGGTATCGAGGTTAATCAATCCGGTAATGTACACATTTCCATTGGCATCCGCTGCAACGCCATGTGTTTCATCCCGATAAGCGGTACCAAGTTGCCGCGCCCATTGCTGCACCCCAGCACCATTAAACTTAATGACATAAGCATCATTCCACCCTGCATAAACACCATCAGGATCAGTCAACCCACCGGTTTTACCACCTATAAAGACATTGCCATTACCATCAACGGCCATGCTATCAGCAGTTTCAGATATTGCTGTATTTGATTCAACATACCAGTATTGATTTCCCAGAGAATCGTACTTTGCCACAAAGTAGTCAAATGAACTGTAGTCCCCGGCTATATAGACGTCATCATTGGCATCTACCGCCACATCGGTGCACTCATCAAAGCCTGTGCCTGCAGTATCGCCAAACTGTTTTGCCCAAAGCATCTGCCCTGCAGAATTATATTTCACAAGCATTGCATCACCATTTGGGTTACTCAACTGTCCCCCCAGGTTTCCTGTGGTATCCCCGCAAATATAGATATCACCAACTGAATCGACTGCTATTGACACTCCCCTATCACGCGCAGCCGTCCCGGTCTGGAATGAAAGCAGCAAGTTACCATTTGTATCATACATAAACACAATGATATCCATATCACCAATGTTATTTCCCGCAACGCTGCCTTCCGTGCGACCGACGGCAAAAACATTGCCATTCGTGTCCGTGGTAACACCGGAAAATGTCTCCAGTCCTGTCCCAACCTGTTTAAGCCAGACCAAATTACCACTTGGATCATGCTTGGCGAGAGTGCCGTTCAGAAACCCCTGGTTGCCGGTGCCAAGACTATCCATAATCATCCCAGCGGTAAAAACATTTCCACTACTGTCAATTGCAACATCTTTTCCGTAATCACTTTCTGCACCACCGTATAGGGTCGCCCATGATGAGGAACTACCACCGCCCCCACCACTGCCACCGCCTCCGCCCCAACCGCCTCTATGTCTGGCTTCTGCATCAAAATTTGCAGTAACAATGGCGATTGATAATAGCGTCATAGTAACACTCAGTAATTTTGCTCGAAGTACAGTTCCCATAATTTACATCCTCCTTGAATGCCAATAATTTGATTAATCACAGCAGACTGGATACTAACAACTCATCTAAATGATTAATACAACCAACACAGACATCCTTTTAAATTCATATTTGCATCATGGGGTTTGGTACACTAATTGCGGTCATAACTATACTTTTTATTTCGCCATAAAATAAGTCTAAGTGGCTGCATTGTAGTCACATAATGCCGGACGTTTTGCCCAGCGACGCTTGAGTAAACAAACGCGCATAACTGCAGGCAAATGTCCACGAAGACTCGATGTGTTTATCAAATCCGTTGAGCAGGTATCTCGATTGGAATTAGGGATGGTGTAAGCTAGTGAGGTAGATCAAGAACATTAAATATTTATTCAGGCATTGAAAATGATGTTGCAAAAGTAAAGCCATCTTGAGTCGCTCCGTTACGCCTAACGTGCTCAAGCTTTTGTATCGCTTCCTGCGCAGAGGGAATATGGCCATAGGGAATCCACCATAACACTTGGTGTACACTGCCCAACGTTGTAAACCAGGCAGCGCGATCTCTCACTAGCTCTACATGCAACGATTTATACACAAAATACCTCAATGCTTCGATACTTTCCCAAACACTCATATTAACCAGCAACAGTGGATCATCAAATACCCTGATTGAGGTTGCATCGCCAGCATCGGTTTGTAGCCGCCATACGAACCCAGGCGATTCGTCTGCCAATTGATTAATTTGATCTAAACGTGAAACAAACCCGTTCATGACGCTGGAGGCCATTTCATCTTTTGCCCGTGCAATATTAAGTTGCGCCAGCTGGAATTTTGCTATTTTCGGTACGTTATTCATCGATCATACGCTTTTTCAGTTTGTGATATTTTTTCGTAATGAATATACGTTTCATAATGAACACATAGACGAATCGGGTACCTGACAACTCAACACTAACGGTACTTAATGGTTTGACGCTGCAAAACCATTTATGTAAGCAACGACGCAACGACACGAGTCACTTAACCCCGTCCAAGCATGTAAATATTTATTGATTTGATACGAACTTCAATCCAACGATAGAGGCTATTAATGTGGACAGGAAAAACACGCGCCATAAACTGAAGGGCTCTTCAAATAAAACCATGCCGACAATTGCGGTACCAGTTATACCTATTCCGGTCCAAACAGCATAAGCGGTTCCAATGGGAATTTCCGCCAATGATTTCTCAAGGAAGTGAAAGCTGGCCACAATACAAATTAGGAAAAACACAGAAGGCCACAGTTTAGTAAAACCTTCGGTAAATTTTAAACTACTGGCAAAGCCAATCTCACAAAGACCTGCGATTAACAAGTAAAGCCAACTCATGTCACTATTTCTTCCATTGCTGATATCAGACACATTGCTAAGGGCAGTGCACAATGTCGGCGAAGCACAAACCCCTTAAATAAAAGCCCTGATAATCATCGCATAAACCCATCGCACAAACCCTAAGTTAGTTGCGTTCATAATTCTCTAACTGATAATACAAGGGTTGCGCGACACACAGTATTGTATTCATCGCCAACCGCAATGCTATGAGAACCGCTTCGAAGCGGTAGCTCTTCCTCAACTTCGCCAACTGTGGTTATTTTCAAACTTTTCCCGAAGAAAGTTTCACCGTCATATTCCTTGATAAACCCCGTCAGTCGAAACGTATCATTTTCCTGGACAGACTGGATGTCAATATTCTTACCGGAAAGGTCCTCTACATCCCCTCTTGTCTTGCTAACCCTCGCTTTCAGCGGACGGTCCACAACGCGATTTCCATTTATCATGAAAGTATAATAGAACTCCCCTGATGAATTAAGCTTCTCACATATCTCATTAAATTCTATTTTTTCTAATTCAACCGAAAACGTTGGTAATTTAGGCGTAATGGATTTCGTTATTTCTTCCTGCTTTTGAACAAGAATATCGAGCGTTTGTTTTGTTTTCTGATTATTTTTATTATTTTGATGAAGGGCACTTAGTAACTTCCCATTTATTTTTAACGATTCAGCGACACCATCTATTTTCTCTGACAATACTTTATTTTGTTTTTCAATATACTTGCCCGTCTCCGCCAATTGAGATTGCTTTAGCTCCTGCTGTTCATTCGACTTAAATACTAATTCATTGCCACCAAACTTGAAGACAAGATCACTGGCATTTGGCAGAGAAATAAGAATGATTGCCACAAAGGAAATTAGCACACTCCCATTTCGTAACCCACCATCGCCTTTCCAGTAATCAACAATGATAGACAGCAAAAATACTATTGCTATCCCTGTCAGTATAACAACCATGTAATCTGAATAACCCCATTCCATGCTAATCCCTTACCTCCAACAGAAACACAATCAGAAACATAAAATCTCCCCGTAAAATACAACGCCACCACGCCAAATCACTTTTCATCTCATACACGCAGCTTTGGCTATTCACTGGATACCCTGTCATTTTCAATCGAGCGTTTTATATTAATGACACTCGCCAGCATAGCAACAAAAAATCAAAACGATACATATCTATTGAAAGCGATAATCATATACGACTGCATACAACTGATCTTTTAACTGGCTGAGTTTTTAACTGATTGGACAAAATGATCAACATCCGCAGCATAACGATCGGCGATGTAACCATCGCTGCAATCTGCGTGAATATGCCCCGCATAGTTCATACCCAGGTATTTAAACGTATCTTTAAACGAATTAACAAAAGATTGGTCAGCTTCCGGGCTAATGGATGTGCAAACAACGTAACCCGCTTTACCTCGTAATTTTCTACCTTTATCTTTCAAGTCACTAACCGATAAGAAATCTGACATTCTATCAATAAATATTTTCATCTGCGCGCTCATCGCGTACCAATAGACCGGCGAAACAAATATTATATTCTCGTGCTCCAGCACTTTATCCATCACAGGAATGAAATCATCATTGATATTATTGTGCTCATAATCGAACGGGGATATCTCCTTTTCCGCGAGATCAATGACATCTATACCTAAAGTTTTCGAAATCCAGTCGATTAATTTACCTGTATTTCCGTTTCGCCTTGCGCCACCGAATACTGCTATTATTTTACTCATCCGACTTTCCTTTACGCCGTATCGTATTTAAAAGGAACCCTAGGGTAAGTCTCTTGATTCCCAATATTAGCAATTACTCCTTCAATTTTCCACAATAGATCTATATCTTCTTGTTTCCTTTTTCTAATCTGGCACGTAATAAAGTGAGCCGAACCTACGTTACTTAAATTGAAGTATTGCGTAACTTCCTTTAATTCACATGCCGCCAGTCCCTGACATGAATACACCATAATTTTTCTAGCTTCGCTTCCTTTTTGTGGTCCTTTTATTACCGTATCAATTGCTCCGGCTTCGCCCCATCATACATCGCCACATTATCAACAATTGCTTCCATCGCGAGAGTGGGTGCGATTTCTCACACTTTTTCTTTCCATTCTAGCTCGGAAAACAACGCTTCATGCACCCTCGATTTAAAATCTTGCCACCAATAATTACGCAGAAATTACCCGACTGTAAACAGCTGAATTTCATCATCCCGCCCGCCTCCCTCATAGATTAGGGGCTTTATCTTTCCGGTATATGATGGATAACTGGAGCAGAGGTGGTCTTACAAATTCGCCACTAATGGCCGCTTAATTTCCACAGAGATGCGCAGGAAACCGTAACCATGAGGACTATAAATTTAAATTCTTGACTTAGCTATACATAGAAAGCCAACAAAACCATACCGCCAAACCACTTCTTTCGTCACCAATTAGTCATGCTTCCCCTCAATTAGTTGAACACGAATATCCTGTGTAATAGGAAACACCGGAGGGCCAAACTGATTGTAGATGGCGATATCAGCAGCATCACGCCCATAGCCGATTGCCACGTATCCACCTCTTAGTTCAGCCTGCGTGGCATCGAAACTATACCAACGACCAGCAATATAGGCCTCAAACCAAGCATGTAGATCCATGGGTTTGAGCCCGTAAAGATAACCCACCACCAATCGCGCCGGAATACTGAGACTGCGACATAATGCAATTCCGAGATGCGAAAGATCACGGCAAACACCCCACTGCCTTAAATTAACTTCCACCGCCGAAACAGGTATGTTGCTGTTACCCGGTTCATAACGAATGGAAGTTCGTAGCCAGGACTCGATCATCTTGACCTGATCATACCCCAACTGTTGGCCGGCAGTAATTGAAGTGGCCATCTGGCCAAAGCGGTCCGATTCACAATATCGACTAGGCAGCAAGTAGCTGAGTACAGATTCTGGCAAATATTCGATTGCGACAAATGGAGCGCCCGGTGACTGATCCATCTTATCCGCAGTCATAACATCTGCACTAGTATATATTGCGAAAGCACCCGATGGTGCAATTAGCCGCTGACAAAGATTACCATAATTATCTGTGAACTCGAAGACAGGGACACTCGGCTTGAGTCGGTATTCCTCGCTAGCCACTCATTGCTGTGCCCCGCTACGCAATCTCAACATTAAAATGAACGGTGTAGGCAATGTGATATCAAACGTTATTTCACATCTCGCGCGTAACCACATGCAATAAATGCTTATAGGATAAAAGAATAATATAATCGGGATAATGAGATGCCTCACAGCATCCCTCCTCACATACCAGCTGCCATACGGATCACCCGCCACGGCGGTTCGGTTGATAGCGTCAATAATACCATTGATAAACACTTGCCAAACCAGGTTAGGCAAAATAATTACTTGCTCATGCCCTCAAAACAAAGGGCCGTACGTATAAGGCGGTTATACGGCATACCGGTTCGTGTAAACTCCATTGGTATGGCGAATAATGAGACAACCACCTTGAAAAACACCGCATTTGACGTCTCCAGCAACAAACGACAGTGGCTCCCCTTCAACCAAAATGCATAAATTATACAAGCAAAATGTTGATGGGTTTCTGCCAACGTATCGATAAAAACCTGATAGCTCTCTTCGCTATGGTAAATGTTCCGCCTTCCCATACCCAGATTCAAAACATGGTAATAGGCATTTTCGTACCCTATTCGTTCAGGTTTAGGCACTACATGAACTGCAGCTTGTTAAGAAAGGTCAAGGACGGCTAACACCGTTTGATGATCAAATATTATGCCTGTATGCGCAGGGTTTAACGACCCGAGAGATCGCTCAAGCGTTCAAAGGCATGTTTGACGCGGATGTTTTGCCGACGTTAGTATCTAAAGCGGCCGACACTATTCTCTGATTATGCGATATTTGCTTAGTAAGCACTAACATGTTGCGATTCAATTCGATCATTAAATACAACTTCTTTTGTTGAATAACCGGACTCTACATAACCTACGCCACCTGCTAAGGTAACGCCGTTTTCTAGTTTAACCTTGATGGAATATGCTCCTTCGCCCCGCATAGATACCGGAAGCGTTAACTGGCTATTTTTCGCCAAACCTCGATGAACAAGGAACCCAACTTTATTTTCTATCTTTATTTCTTTTATTTCGTAATCAGAGCTGTTTACTACATTCACTGATATTTGTGGAACGGTATGTCGCTCAGTAAAAATTAGAACTGCTATACATAGGACAATTCCAAACACTGTCCCAATACCAAACAAGCTAATTTTATTAAATTTATTCATAAATTATTTAAATTCGCCTAACAGATTGATTAACAAGATTCAGCTGTCTCTTTATCCAGTTTTATGCGCTTTACTATATTTCATAAGAAAATTTGTGGGAAAATTAGAGGCAGGTCTTACTTTTTTCCTTGTCGAAATATCGCATCAACCGACTAACCCGAGAGTAATGCAACCCAAAATAGCCTCCAATTTCCTCCATACTATAGCCGCCACGTCGACAGGCCTGAATTATCGCTGTGTTTCTATCGGGGCACTTGTTTTATAATATTCCAGGCGCTTTGTGCGCGCGCCCTTCTAGGTTGCAGGGATTTGGCTCAGTTTAGTGCCTGATGGTATTTTTCGTTGTATTTCGACAACAAAATTATCACGGATTTCATATGTATAGTTATAGTATTTAATGAGTAACGTAGTTTCTGACAATATCCTTCAATTCATTCAGACTTAAGAAGTTAGTGTCAATCTTTATTGAGGTATTATCTTTGAAAATAAAGAGGAAAGATTTTTCAATGTTATAAAAATAATAAGAGGTAAAGTTGTCACCGTTCCACTTGCCAGTTTCAGAATTGGATGCAAAGTATTTTTTAAAAGATTCTATTTCAGTCTTATTGCAACTGTAATCCTTATTTTCATCTATTAGTTTGGCATAGAAGTTTTCTGCAGAGCATCCATAATTTACTGACTTATCATTAGTCATATTAGAAAAGGCCAGAAACCTCTTCCCTTTTTCATCTCCATACCTAAAGAAAACAAAGTTATCATAACCTGCTTTGGAGCCTACAACAGTAGGGTTGCTGGGAATATAGAAATCAAGACTTGAGTATATAAATCGAGTGGTATTGGTTTCTGCTATGCTGAAGGGTGAAAGTGTTAGCAATAATAAAGATATAATAAAGAAGCGAATCATATTTCTATGCACCCATTAGTGCGATTTGAATAGAAGATTTATAGCTAAGACCAATAGCACCTTTACAAACATGATAGATCGATGTATCTCCAGACATAATCCTTTTACCGATCTTGGCAAGCTCTTTGATTGCATAGGAGGTGCTAGGAACTCCCATGGGACGAGGAACGAGATCCATTGCACTAGAGCAAAGATTAGCCTTTTCTAGGGCTTCATAAGCAATGAGAGCAGCAGATTTGTTCACTGCTTGAGGAGTGGTTAAATTAGGACCCCAGAAATAGTTAATCACGGCAGTCACATGATCTCTTTCATATATATTCATATACCAAAATCCTTTTAAGAGGTACTAAAATATTCTCAATGTATCATATTTTCAATTAATATTATAACGCCAAGCTTCACTGCGAAGAACCGTAATGCGGATCTGATTCCGAATAAAAGCGATGGTTCGGTGTCTTACCATGGATACTGACTAGAACCAACACCTATGATTATTTGCATTAATATTACAAAGGCTAACAACACTAATATTCCAATTCCAAGCCACATCACGTTAGAAATTGCGCGCCCAGCATTTACGCCGAAATCAGTACCAGATCTTTCCAAGATATTCGAATATTTATAACCAAACACAATCCCTGGAATAAAACAAAATATACCAACCAGAAACGTATAGAGTGAAATTGGGATAGTAATCAACAATAATCCTGGCATATACGCCCATGATGACATTTTCATAACATTGACTTCCAACATACCAATTTGGTTCTTCAGTATTGACTCAGTATGTGAATTTAACTCAATTGAATTTTTACCAATCAAATACAACAAAAGTACTATTACGACTATTTGAATCAAATTTATTACCCTTTAAGCCTAACCCTATCAATTACCGGCACGCTGTAGCGGTGGGGAAATTATGCAACCGTAGCCAGGCTGAGAAGCACGATTTAAACTCCGCAGAGGTATATCCAAGTTAATTGCCATCGTTAGACGATTTTTCTGATAACCACCAATTCAATGGATTTCGTTTTTCATCGCAAACATTTCCATACTACCAACTTGACTAAGGTAAAAGCGCTATTGCCTCACCAGTTTTTTTACTTTAGGAATTGCACCTATTATATGAACTCGGGACTTGTTAGCTGTGAATATACCTCGATACTTTCTTTGCCTTCTACAGTGACCATTCTAAACTTAGTATGATATTGAAATAAATTAAGTAAATACACCCCAAAAAAACTGCCATACCTTCGGCTACGCCAACTTTAGCCATTTTTGAGTGATTGTGAATAATTTCAGAAGCTGATTTCGAAAATATTATTAACGAAATTGCTACCCCAGGAAAAGCAAAATATTCAAAATATTCAAAAAAATTATCGACAATGTCGAATGCACCTACATTAGCGATAAACAAAACATAAAAAATCAGGTAAAAAACGCACAATATTCGAATTAACGTCCACCTAGAAAATATTTCCTCCAAATTTTGATTATAATCGTGCTGAGATTTAACTGCAAAAATACAAATTGGCGTTAATAAGAAAACAATAGCAAAAATAGTGTCCATTTAAATATCTAGCATCAAGCTAGTAATAGCTACTACGAACCATGGATTGAAAAACATCCGATATTACCTTGAGTTTTTCAACTAAACTTTCATTGTCGCCTTTATGTTTAGCAACTTCAGGGCTGGCCATAATATTGTTTACAAATTTTTGTTGTGTTTTTTCAAAATCATCATTCTTTGGAAACAAATCATGGATACTGTCAAGTTCCTCGGAATCTAGCCAAACACCACCACACGCAGGACATTCATCAATTTCTATCTGTTGTTTAGCACTAAAATATCGCCGCATCATTACAACATCAGTATCTTTTGGGCAATTTAATCTCTTATCGTCATCAATTAATAATTTATGAAAGGATTTCAAATGCTCTGCTAAGACTTTCCCTAACGCAGAGGAAGTTGGTGTGAATTTTTTTAACTCATGATTATCAAACCAAACTCCTCCACAGCCTTCTGAAATATCTACTTCAATGCCACCTACCTTTACGGCTTTGAGTGGCTTACCAGTTCGTGGACAATCCATAATTTTCCTCCTAATTTATATTTACAGCTAACGCTTAGGTTGATGTGGCTACATTAACCCGGACACTCAATTTCATATAAACTAGGCAAAAGAAAACGGGGGGTCATATATGGTCCGCCCCGTATTGCAAGATAAAAATTAGTATAACTAAAAAGTATTGCTTCCATATATCCGGCCTTTGATTGAAGTTGTCTATAAAACGGAGGGTCAGGTCTTTCTTTTTGCCTCATCGAAATATCGTATCACCCGGCTAACCCGAGAGTAATGCAATCCAAAATAGTCACCAATTTCCTCCATACTGTAGCCACCACTTCGATAGGCCTGAGTTATCGCGGTGTTTCTATCAGGGTATTTCTTTTTATAATATTCCAGGCGCTTTGGAGGCGTTCGCTTCTGGGTTGCAGG
>Ga0316204_10005580_pt1 | contig 20527 bp, 16 predicted proteins | sample 6monrhotite_MG_2_FD_205661 | JGI IMG/M metagenome (GOLD analysis project Ga0316204, IMG submission 205661) | Microbial mat bacterial communities from mineral coupon in-situ incubated in ocean water Damariscotta River, Maine, United States -... | ecosystem: Environmental > Aquatic > Marine >...
TATCCTTTAGGATACGAATAGTACAACCCCACCATACCAACCAAAATAATTCTATTACAAATCATGCGGATAGCACTTGAAATCGTACATTCACATCCATTAATCGTGTAGACAGAACAATTCTGTGTCCTGCTAATTCGTCAAAAACGCTTCTTTTGATCTTCTTTACCCTGACAAATGGCCAAAAGGTTGTAGAGGCAAAAAGGGGCCTTGATAATGGAAGGGAAGCATTAATGGAAAGGCCCTATCCGAAAGGGCCTTCTTTGGGAAAGGGAAAGGGCTTGATGCGCTACAAAAATTGCACAGACTTAGCCTGACAGTTATGGCTATCTAGTTCGGTCATATCTAACAGCTATCAACTCGCTGCGTCCATCCGCCCCTCTACCGCGAACGGCAGGTGTGTCGGGTGAAAGCGGACATAAGGATTTCATTCTTCAATGGCAGCAAAATAGACATAGCTGCCTTTAGAGGTGAAATTGACATATGCTGTTACCGACCCGAAGCGGACCTTCTAAAAATTAAGATTGGCCCTTCTTATTTCGAGTCAATACGATCGTATATACGCAGTGTGCAACAGCTACTCTTCACCGAAGCGGTGCTTCCTCAAGGCGATACCCTCTTCCGCCCTTCTTGTTTCCGCATCGCGCATCTTTTCGAGATCCGCGACATATTGCTTGGCAAAGGCCTTTATTTTTTCATTTGGGTCGGTCAGCCAGCCGAGCACCTCCTGCCTTTTTCGCTCATAGGCCTCAGCCATCCCAAACTCCCCTGAGACGACCCCAGCACTCTCAAGTGCAACAGCCACCTCATTGAGCAGGGAACTATCACTGTTGGCAGCTCTCACGATTTCCTTGCAAAGACGATGCACGAAAGGCTCACCGTGATAGTTTCTGAGTACCCCAATTACGAATTTCAGATTGCTATCGCCTCCCTCTCGGACCAATTGCAGCATTTCCGCCTCAAACTCTTCCGAAAATTCTGGAAAGATGTTCTTGAGCAATGTCGCGCCTCGGTAGGCGAAAAGCGTGGCATCAGTGCGGTATTGTTCGAGCACGCTACGCACCGCGATTCCCGGAATCTTCGACAGAAGTCCTTGGAGCTTGTAGAGCTCGAAGGGAATGGCTTCAAAGTTGTTGGGGCGAGTTTTCGCGTTGATAGCAATGCGCTCGACCAAGAAGCGCATGACGCGCTCTGAGTCCCTCTGGCCAAGGTCATATAGCACTTCTTCGGCGTGATAATCGATTTTTTCGAGTACGAGGAGATTACAAAGAATGCGCTCTATTCCATAGGTGTCCATTTCCTTGAAGAGATCTCTTGCTTCTTTTCGGAACCATGCATCGAAGATCCAGCTGGCATCCTTCATTTCCGTCAACACATCCAGTGCGGGATAGAGTAACTCCCTCAGGATCGCTTTCTCTGCACCGTCCCAGCGAGAAATGGCGACAGTAACGACTTGGCACACACTTGGAATGTCGTTGATCTCCGAAGCTTTCTCTAAGAGCCGCTTGAGCAAATCGACATCCAGCTCGCTGGTTAAAAGAAACATTTTTATGGCAGCGAAAAGGTGGTGATCCCGGCCAGGCTGCGCCTCACCTATCCACTTCTCGATTAACTCGCGAGCGTATTCTCGGTGGATACCACTCCAGAGGCTGCTGAGTATTGGTATCAGAAAACGGGCGACCCCAGCCGTATCCTCGCAAACGAGCCTCAATGCGAGCTCGGGCTGTGCGACCGCAAACTCCGCGAGGAAGTGATAGAACACCGGAAAGGTCGCAAGGTCGTCCGACTCCGTCTTCGCGTATTTCAGTATCCTCGCCCGCCACTGAGCGTAGGTATCCGCGGTGATCAAATGCGTGAAATCTGAAGCCTTCTGTCGCCTCTCTTTTTCTATGACCTCGAACTGCTGGCTTTTTCTTTCGTAAGTCGACCAGTCACCGAAAATCCCCTCAAAGCCTATCAGGGTGCGATAGATGGCGTATTCCTTGTTGTCGGCGATTTCCTTTTCTACGTTCAATGCGGCGGCCTTGACCTCCTCGTTCAGCGCATGTGCGAAGATCCAGTAACTGCTTGATTCGATCTTTTGGAGGATCTGGAAATCCTCACTCGGAACCAACCGCGTGAAGAAGGCGAGAACTTCTACCGAACCCTTGGCAACCATCGCCCGCATCTTCTCATCAGCCGCGCCGCGATGGTCAGTCCGCGTCCCCTCGTTCAACGCTGCAATAACGGTGAGTTTCTGCCGGGTATTCTCAGCCAGCGAATAAAGACTGCACAATAGCTGGATGCTACGCGCGCGAATGTCCGACACGGAAGGATGCGCCGGTATCGTGCCATGTGAAATCGTTGCAGCTTTGTACGTCCAGGCGACCCCTTTCATAGTCGGCGACAACATGCCGGTGAGGAGGCGTAGCGAAGCTTCGTGACTCGCCTTCAACTCTAGCTCGCCCATCGATTCCAGAGCCTCTAGCACTTCACTCTGCGGTGCTGGACCTATTCCTCCCATTCTGTCTGCCCCATAGAATACATCGAGATCGTACTTCACGAGAGAATCCAGGCCACCCCGGACTTTTTTTCGCACGCTCTCTGAAGGGTGACCGTAGAGCGCTAGTAGGATACGCAATACAGTACTAGTTTCGTAATATCGAAGGCGAATGACGACCTCAACCGCCTTGACGATTAAGCTTTGTGCATTGCTGTACTTCGCGATGTAGTCGGCGAAAGCCTCTTGCTCTTGCGAATAAGTAAGCTTTCGCCCTTCAATCGTCTGAATGAAGTCCTCGATAATAGTTACCGTACGACCGCTGAACTGATACCCGATAACGTTCAGAACCTCGATGCCTTGCAAGAGCGCTTCATACTCGGTCTGCGCTTTCAGGGTCGCGGCTGCATCGTCCATTTCCGTCAACAATGCGGCCTTCGCCGTATCTGTTGTGGACTGCGCGAGCCGTGCCAATGCCGTCAGGCGGACATCATTCTCCATTGTGCTTCCGCTCCTTCTGAAGCAAAGCTACGATTTCTTTTTCGACGGTCGGCGCAGCGAGTTCGCCGATAGCGCGATCTTCGACCAAGTAGTGGTTGCCAGTGTCGCGAACGAACCCGTTTATCGTTAGGCGTTCGGCAATGTTCCTCGCAACATCAGATGCAACATCAGCGTCGGCCAGGACACCGAAGAGATCGTCCTTACTCGGCGAGTCGAGGTAGGCGATATACGCTAGTACTTTCAGCTCCAAACCATCGAAGCGCTTCTGTGCGTCGGAAAGTAAGTGAGTGATTTCGCTAATACCTTCTGCGGGGGCCTGATCACGGTCGATAGCCTCGGCAGGTCGAGGAGCTGGCGCAGCTGGAATCACCTCTTCCGCGAGTTCAGGGGGCTGTTCGGCAAAGTCCTGGGCTTTAAGCGCAGCGAGATCAAGGGTTGGGTTTGCCTTTATCAACTCCTCCACGACGGCATCGATGACCTTGGCCCCGGTTACAGTGATGCCGCGCTCCTGCGCCTCCTCAATCAGCTCAGGATGGAATGCCTCCCCACTGAAGAACGCCTTGTCCTTGGATATGAGCCGGACTTGGGTGCCTGGCGGTAAGCGAAGTACGCTTTCCCAGATCAAACAATCCTTGTAGCCGTGATCGGTCTTTGACGTCGGCAGCCTGTTTTCCAAAGAGCGCGTGCCCGCAGCTGCTTTGAGCTCAGTCGTTAACGGCTCGGACAGTGTGAGTGTCTCGAGCGCGCGAAGGCGCTGTTCCGCACCCAATCGGACAGCTTCTCTATCCGGGACGGAATGGTCAAATCGCACTCCCAGCAGCGTTTTCAAAGTGCTAAACGCCGTGTTGACCCTGCTTCGCTCCTCATCCACAGCCTTGGTCGATTGCTCCACATACTCCCGTTGCAGAATTTCAGGGATCAGGAGGCGCCCATTCGTGGCGCGCAAAAGCTGCACAAGTTCGGGCCCTTTCTTCTTGCGAAGAAGATGCGTTTCTCGTACGAATACATTGGTGTCAACAACAACTACAATCACGACTTTTTCTGGGCTCCGTTCGTCTACAGTAAACGAAAAGCATAGGGGCAATTAGCCACCTACTAAAGCAGCATCGGCTCGCCAAATCAATATTTTTTATTCCGCTGGTGATATAGGATTCTTAGGGCGAATCGGACGGCCTCCATAAGATTTGTCGGGACGCGCTCAATTTTCCAGGAAAAGTATCTCTGGATGGGCGTCCGCTCCTAGCCGGAAGTGCCAGTTCGCCTTCAGAACATCAAGGGCGGCTACCGCGACAAAACGGACATTTTTTGTACTAGCCTTTTCCTTACGCTGAATCACGTTAATTTAGGCAAATTTCCAAAGACCCCATCCCAGCTCACACTCAGAGAGTGTCTATCAGGGTACAAAACACAGCCTCCCAATTACACTCCCCTCCTTAACCAGATCTCTATATTTTTCATTAAGATACTACAACTTAACGATTTTCCGATCGCCAGGTTTAATAGCTTTCTCGTAGCTCATTTCTTTTTTGAAAATTCACCAAAAATAACTAGATAATAATTCCAATTGGGATGATACTCACCGAAATATTGGAGCCAAATTTATCCAGGGCTTGTTGCAGTTTTTTTCTCTACACATAACCATGAGAGCACCAATGACTCATAATCTAATTACAGTTGGCTGGCGCGAATGGGTATTGCTCCCCGAGCTCCAATTGCCGCCAATCCAGGCGAAGGTTGATACCGGCGCAAAAACCTCTTGTCTGCACGCGTTCTCTGTTGAACCCTTTATGAAAGGGGAAAAAGAGTGGGTTCGCTTCGGTATGCATCCACATCAAAAAGATACGCAAACCGAAATGTTTTGCGAGGCCATGGTGACTGATCAACGCGAGGTCACTGACTCTGGGGGGCATAAGGAGGAACGTTATGTCATTACCACTCAATTGGTTATTGCAGATCAACAATGGCCCATTGAAATGACTCTCACCAATCGAGATACCATGCGTTTTCGCATGTTATTAGGAAGAGAGGCTATGGAACAACACATCATTGTTGATCCCAGCGCTTCTTACTTATTAGACGAACCAACGAACAGCAACTGACATTAAACAACCAAAGGCAGCCCCATGAAAATAGCCATCTTATCGCGCAACAAAAAACTCTACTCGACTCGCCGTCTGGTGGAGGCCTGCGAACAACGAGGTCATGAGCCTATGGTAATCGATGTACTGCGTAGCTACATGAGTATCGCGTCCAATAACCCTGAAACGCATTTTAAGGGCGAAGCATTCCCTCAGTTTGATGCCGTTATCCCGCGTATTGGTGCCTCAGTTACCTTTTACGGCACCGCCGTATTACGTCAATTTGAGATGACGGGCGCATATCCGATTAATGAATCAGTGGCTATTTCACGTTCACGCGATAAGCTGCGTTCCATGCAGTTATTGTCACGCAAAGGTATCGGCATGCCTCACACTGGCTTTGCCCACAACCCTGATGATATTGGTGATTTAATTAAGATGGCGGGCGGCACACCATTGGTTATTAAATTATTGGAAGGCACCCAAGGTATAGGGGTGGTATTGGCTGAAACCAAGAAGGCTGCAGAAAGCGTACTGGAAGCCTTTATGGGCTTGAAGGTCAATATTATGGTGCAGGAGTATATTAAAGAAGCGGGAGGTGCAGACATTCGTTGCTTGGTCGTGGGTGGTAAAGTTGTTGCCGCTATGAAGCGCCAGGCTCAGCCGGGAGAGTTTCGCTCTAACCTACATCGCGGTGGCAGTGCTTCGCTTGTTAAAATTACGCCAGCCGAACGTGCCACTGCCATCAATGCCGCTAAGGTAATGGGTTTAAATGTAGCCGGTGTGGATGTGCTGCGATCAGAACGCGGTCCACTGGTGATGGAAGTTAACTCTTCTCCTGGTCTAGAAGGTATCGAAGCTGCTACTGGGAAAGACGTGGCTAGTATGATCATCGAATGCATCGAAAAGAATGCCAAACCCCACAACACTCGTACGCGAGGCAAAGGCTAGCCCCTATGTCCAACACCCCATTTGAGATCAATGGCTCCAAAGTAAACCCCGGCACGCGCACTACTATCGACCTCCCCGCCGGGCGGCTCTACACGCATACCCCTATGACCATGCCCGTGCATGTGATTAATGGCAAACATGAAGGGCCACGCCTGTTTATCAGTGCCGCGATCCACGGTGATGAGATCAATGGAGTGGAAATCATCCGCCGCGTCCTTAATCTGCCAGCACTCAAACGCCTGCGGGGCACCCTGATCGCCGTGCCGATCGTTAACATCCACGGCCTGATCAATCATTCACGTTACCTACCTGATCGACGAGATCTCAACCGTTCTTTTCCCGGCTCAGAAAAAGGCTCGCTCGCGGCTCGGCTTGCCTATCTGTTTATGGATCAAATCGTCAGTCAAAGTACCCACGGCATTGACCTGCATACCGGCGCGATCCATCGCACCAATCTGCCACAGATCCGTGCCAACCTAGACGATGCGGAGACCGAGCGGTTAGCACGAGTATTTGATGTGCCGGTGATCCTCTCTTCAAACCTGCGCGATGGCTCACTGCGTGAAGCGGCTGCCGAACACGGCATACCTATGTTGCTTTACGAGGCAGGTGAAGCCCTGCGTTTTGACGAAGTCTCCATCCGTGCTGGTGTAAAGGGAATTATCAATGTCATGCGCAATCTGGAGATGCTGTCGCCCACACGAAGAAAAAATAAATCCCATATGGAACCCGTCGTCGCCCGTTCAAGTGCATGGGTACGCGCCGCAGACAGTGGCATATTGCGCGCCATGGTACCGCTCGGCGCAAGGGTTAAAAAAGACACTCTGCTGGGCGTGGTAGCCGATCCATTTGGTACAAGCGAAATCCAGCTCACCTCGCCCTATAGCGGTATTGTGATTGGCAAAACCAACCTGCCGTTAGTGAACGAAGGTGAGGCGGTTTATCACATTGCACGCTTTGGCGATATTGAAGAGATCGAAGCCAAAGTAGATGATTTTCAGGAAGAGCACTCACCCGAGGTTATTCCTTCGCCTGATCCTGAAAGCCCGATTATTTGATGGTGATCAACGTGACCTTCCCTAGAGACCTCTGCAAAAAAGAGGGGATATAAAAGCAAAAATAAACAGTGCGCAAAATGAAAAACTAGCTTATGATCGCGCGCCGCTTAAGTGACTAGATCCAGGAGCGGGCAAGCATGCACTTCGCCCTGATGTTACTAATCAAGGCGTAATGATTAGATTAGTAACCATTGTGAACATCACTATGCCTGATTACATCAATGACATTCTCAACCACAAGCTGCTTATCACGCTAGCGATTTTCTTATCGCTGTTGGGAGTGAAATTTGTTGTTGTCCGCCTAATCAAGCACAAGTCTGAAATCTTAAGCGACCAACAACGGCGCTGGATTTATCACATCAAAAATATGACCCTGGCGCTGATCCTGTTTGCTATCATTTTTATCTGGTGGCCGGAACTACGTCAATTTGCCCTCTCCATCGCCGCTGTGGCCGTTGCATTTGTCATCGCCTCTAAAGAGCTTATCTTATGTATCAGCGGTACAATATTGCGCACAACAACGGGTGATACCTCAATCGGAGACTGGATTGAAATCGGTGAGCTACGTGGGGAAATTATTGATCAAAATATTCTTTCAACCGTATTGCAAGAAGTCAGTTATGACTATGACTACACAGGAAAAACGATCACTTTGCCCAACAGCCTGTTTTTGGCGCAACCCATCCGTAATCTTAATTTCATGCGCCGCTTTGTATTTCATAGCTTTGATATTGTAACGGATGCCGACATCAACACCTTTGAGGCTAAGGCGCTTATTTTAGAAAACATCGCACAATATTCAGCAGAGTTCACTGACCTGGGAACGCGCTATCACAGTTTTATTGTGCAACGCTCAGGCATGAATATTCCACCGCCTAATTCATCGATTCGAATATCCACCAGCAACCTGGGAAAAAACATCTTTAACGTCACGCTATTTTGCCCCACACAACAAGCAGTGAGTTTGGAACAACAGATCACAGAAGATTTTCTGGCTTTTTTCTATGATAAGAAAAAAGCTTTAAAGCAGAAGCTGATAGAGGATAAGTCACATGAGCAATAATGATACCGTTCCTGTAAGAGAGGAAGTAAACAATACTTCTGGAGAAATCCTGGACAAGGTCATTCCTAGACTGAAGGCTGGTGAAAACGATGCAGTTATCGCTGAACTCGTGATGCTTCAAGCGGGTGAAATTGCAGCCCTACTAGAAGCTCTGTCTCCCGAATTGCGTCAACAATTATGGACTATCATACCTGCTGAGATTGAAGGTAATGTGCTGCCTTATCTTCGCGAACAGGCACGCGCGAGCATCATTAATAAAATGGATGATGATGCCATGGTTGCCGCTGCCAATGTGATGCATGTGGATGAGCTGGCCCATGTCATTGAAGAACTGCCGGATAAGCTGACCGAGACTATTATCGACTCACTCGATGATGATCATCGCCAGCGCCTTGAAGCAAGCATGGCCTACGCTGACCACAGCGCTGGGCGAATCATGAGCACGGATGTAATCAGTGTCAGAACAGACGTCACGTTGGCAACAGTGCTGCGCTATCTGCGGCTCCATCCTAAGCTACCACCTCATACCGATAATTTGATGGTGACAGACGCGCAGGGTTTATACCTCGGTACCATTTCGGTTTCGGATGCCGTGACCGGCCTGCCCACAGCAACCGTCGCTGAAACCATGAATGACCTTGGTGACAGCATCACCACCAGTGCCACTGAGCAACAGGTCGCACAACTGTTCGAGCGCCGCGACTTAGTATCGCTTGCCGTGATCGATGACCAAGGGATACTAAAGGGACGTATTACTGTCGACGAAGCACTCTACATTATCCGCGCACAAGCCGATCATGCCGTTATGGCGCGCGCCGGTTTGAAAGAGGAGGAAGATCTCTTTGCGCCAATTTTACCCAGCGCCCAGCGTCGCGGCCTATGGCTCGGCATTAATCTAATCACTGTCTTCATGGCCGCCTGGGTGATTGGGCGTTTTGAAGAGGCGCTCGATAAAATCGTTGCCCTTGCGGTACTGATGCCTATCGTCGCCAGTATGGGCGGCATCGCCGGTAGCCAAACCCTTACCTTAACCATTCGTGGGCTTTCCCTTGGTCAGGTCACTAGCAGTAACTTAAGTTGGTTGAGCAAAAAAGAGATCGCGGTAGGCCTACTCAACGGTTTTGCATGGTCTATAGTGGTCGCCGTGATGACTTATCTTTGGTTTGGTGAGATTGGTATCTCAGTGATCATCGCTGTAGCAATGGTACTTAATCTGTTTGCCGCTTCCGCCTCCGGTGTTGCCATTCCCGTGGTGTTAACACGTATGGGGATAGATCCCGCACTCTCCGGCGCAGTGATTTTAACCACCGTCACTGATATTGTCGGGTTTCTGAGCTTTCTGGGATTGGCAACATTATTCTTACTTTAGGAAAGTAATGAAGTAAATCCTGTTACTCTGGAACTGGCAACATACTGATGAATGTGATCGACTCTAAAAAAGCCGAGCGATAAGACGCTTTTTATTCGCATTTTTTCAGCTATGCGTAAAACTGAAGGCATAGAGACCAACAACTAACCTCCATTCAACAAAGGAGGAATCAGGTGGATGTAGCATGGCAGATAGATTAAGCACTGAGATGACGGCCAGATGGAAACCAAAAAGCATCCTTGCGAGCCTGTTGCTGGCGGTGCTTTTGTTGCCGTTAATAGCGCATAGTCAAACCAGTGTGACGAGTGATTTCATTTCAACACTTAAATCAGAAAAATCAGCCTCCACCAAGGCGCTGGATACATTAAACAACCGCATCGATACGCTGGAAAAAATTGACACGCCCGACACCAGCCAAAAATCCGAACTGACCCATCTCTATCAGACGCGGGAGTTTCTGCAAAAAAGCCTCAGCAGCATTGAACAAACACAGGATTATTACCAAGCCTACCAGGGCGTTCCTTCACGGCTTAAACGTATTGAGGAGGAACTCGCTACCGTTTTGCCAACGGAGTTCAAGGTCAATGAGAAACAAAACCTGACGGCATTCGAGAAAAATCTCGAAAGCAGTCGAGCCGATCTACAAACTGCCCGCAAAGTGCGCAATGAAATTGAAGTCGAAGCCACCCAACGAAGCGAACGCTTACAACAAATTTCTGCCGAGTCGGCGAATGCACGGAAACGCCAGGAAGCGTTAAATCAATTACTGGTTGCGCCGCCAACCACTGGCGATAAAGAGAGCGCCGCTAGGCAATCGGCTGCGCAGGCAGAGTTAAATTATATAAGCCTACTACTACTGGAGTTGGATCAGGAACAACGTAGCTATGAGACTCGGCGTGAGTTATTGCGCGCACGTCGTCAACAGGCCGAACGCCAGACCTTAATCACAGAGCAACGGTTTAATGCCATTGAGCAACGCGTTAACCAGCTGCGCACCACAGTCGCGACTCAGGCGATGCAAGCGGCAGCAAGCATGGTGGAATCTGCCACCAGCGCGCACCCCTTGGTTCGCGCAATAATCGATGAGAATCAGCAACTAGCGGCAGAACTAACACAGATATCTGTGCTCAATACCATCGTCAGTAATGAAAAGAAAAACCTGGAAGAGACCCGCGCTATCATCCATCGCCAGTATGAGGGCATTAAAGAGAAGATTGCGCAAATCGGTTTGACGGATGCCATTGGCTTGAAACTGCGTAGCGATCTAAATCAACTACCCGATAGCAGTGTTTATACGGCAACACTCAAACAACGCCGCATAGACGTTAACCGAGTACAGCTTCGACGTATCGAGATCGAAGATCGCTTACTCGCTCTGGTTGATATAAAACGCGAAGCCTTTCGCCAGATCGAGGCGGCAGGCCTGTTAGCTGACACTGAAAACCGAGCACTACAAAATGCCGTTCAGTTCGTATTAAGCGAACAGCGAGACAACTACCTTAACGAACTAATCAAAGCTTACGACATCCATTTTGAAAAACAACTATACCCGGTTATGGAAAGTGAACGTGAGCTGGTTAATCTAATCAACGAGTACCGCGAGTTTATCGACAGCCGCATTTTATGGATTCAGAGTGCACCGCCGCTAGCGTTTAATGACATCACCCGACTTGGCGCTGCAATTCCCTGGTTAACAAATCCCACTGCCATTCTGAAAACCGGCAATGCATTAAACAGCGACCTGCTGGAAAACCTATGGTCTATTGGTGCATCCTTGCTTGCCTTTGCGCTACTGGTTGGCTTTTATCGCCGGCTAAAGGTAAAACTCACTGAACTTGGCCGCTACGTCACCAAACTCAGCAAGGCAAAATTTACCGATACACTAATGGCCGCTGTTGTGACCTCACTCATGGTCTTGCCATGGCCGATGTTAATCTATTTATTCGCATGGCGAACTGAATTATCCAGCGCCGATAACCACTATGGGACAGCACTCGCCTCCGGTCTCTATATCATTTCCTACCTACTTTTCCTCGGGCTGTTGCTAAGGCGTATTTGTCAATCCAGTGGTTTGGGAGAATCACACTTTCGCTGGAAAACAGAACATCTGTCCTTAATCAGGCGACACCTCACATGGTTTCTGCCTGCCGCACTGCCGCTGGCATTTGTCGTTGCGATGACAATGGATCAGCCGACTCAATCACATCACGACTCACTGGGACGCTTCGCCTTTATTCTGCTGATGATGTTAAGCAGCCTGTTTGCTTACACCTTATTCAAACCAACCAGTGGCTTATTTAAAGATGACATCGAAAAAAGTCCAGGTGGCTGGCTGGACCGACTGTCCGGCATCTGGTTTCCACTGATACTCATTGCTCCCATCGCGCTGGCTATTGCTGCAGCGATAGGCTACTTCTACACCGCTATTCAACTTTGCCTCTACGTGATTAGTAGCATCGGCCTAATTTTTGCCATCAAGATTGCGCGTGAATTCTTTATCCGCTGGTTAAACATCGCGCATCGGAAATTAGCGCTCGAGCAGCACTTTAAAAAGCTGGAAGCTCAATCCGAGATAATAGATAAAAACGAAAAACAAAACGTCGTTGAACCTACACCCAATGAAGCACCTGAAATTGATGTAGAGAGCTTAAGCACGCAAACTATGCGTTTGATGAATAGCACCTATTGGTTTGCAATTATCGTCGGCACGGTGCTGATCTGGTCAGACGTATTACCCGCCTTAAAACTGCTAAACGAAATTGTGCTGTGGAACAGCGAAACCATAGTTGATGGCGGCAGCTCAGTACTGATCCCCACGACACTGGCCAATGTACTGCTAGCAATCACTGTTTTTCTAATGACGATATTTATCAGCCGCAACATTCCAGGGCTGCTTGAAATTGCCATCCTACAACACCTGCCTTTTACCCCTAGCGGCCGTTATGCCATCACCACGATTACCCGCTATATTCTGGTCATTATCGGTCTTTCCATGACCTTCAGCGCCATCGGCATTGGCTGGTCAAAAGTACAGTGGCTGGCTGCGGCCATCACGGTAGGCCTGGGCTTTGGCCTGCAAGAGATTTTTGCTAACTTTGTTTCCGGGTTGATTATTCTGTTCGAACGCCAGATTCGCGTCGGCGATACTGTCACCGTGGGCAATATCAGCGGCACGGTATCACGCATTCAAATGCGCGCAACTACCATTACGGATTGGGATAGAAAAGAGTTGATTATTCCTAACAAAGAATTCGTCACCGGCCAGGTCATCAACTGGTCATTGTCCGACACGCTCCTACGTATGCTCATTCCCATCGGCATCGCCTATGGATCAGATACCAAACTCGCCTACAAAGAGTTGCTAGCAGCGGCACAATCACATCAAAACGTACTGGATGACCCTGAACCTAGCGTTCGATTTGTCGCCTTTGGTGAAAGCTCACTGGACTTTGAACTCAGAGTCTATATCCCTCACCCCGACTTATTCCTTGAAACAAAACACGAGTTGCATATGGATATCGACCAGCGCTTTCGTGATGCCAAAATAGAAATCGCCTTTCCTCAACGGGATGTTCATATTCGGGATATTCCCAATAATTTTCTAAAACCAGAACAGGGGCAATAGTATTGCTTATTGTATGAGACATGCGCCTTAGCGATTAGATGCATATCTCTAACAAACTGTGGATGGCTGCTTTCGACAAATGAGAAGATTAATTACTTCTTATGAAAGTCCGCTTTACCTGTCAGGCTTTCTCTAACCCTAATCCTCGTATATGTAACGATTAAGTTGTGCCAATACAGATTAATCAAGGCGACTGTAATCGTCTTCTCTCAAATATTCATATGAACCAGTTCGATGAAGACGTTGCATATCGCCCTCCTCGCCATCTCTTTTTCGCATCTCTTCCAATGCTTGCTGCTTTGCAGGAGAGTTGGCCGGGGCCAACGCCGCAGGTTTTGGAAAGAACATTCGAGTAAGGCAATACGCCCCAATAGCCATACCAACTAACCAATGAGTAAAGAACCCGACGACCAATGCCAAAAACAGGGCCATGAGTGAATCCATGATTTTTAGGACTACTTTTCTCATTTAGTACTGTTCTCCAAAAACCCCAGTGCTTAACCAGTATTAGGATATATCAATTGCACTGACCACTTCTTGACCTACAGATTTAACATAATGGCTTGCAACGCACTACTTTTCTACTCAAATAAGTGGCCGCTCTCAACTCCATATAACCATTAACGAGAAACGTGGGCGGTATCGGGTTGCACCTGAATTTTCAACCCAAGACCATGCATGAGCTTAACAAAGCTGGAAAGTTTTGGATTACCGCTGCTGGAGAGCATTTTATACATGCTCTCACGACCGAGCGAGGCTCGTTCAGCCAGACCGGAAATACCATCTTCTTGCGCTTCCGCAATATTGCGTAGCGCCATCAGCACAACGGCAGGGTCGTCACCTTCCAGTGCTTCGTTTAGATATTCACTGGCAACGTCCAGATCTTTCAGCATCTCTGTATGTGTTTTTCGTACGTTACGGGTCGCCATTAATTTCACCTCACTTCTCGCTTTTATGCTCTGACCAATACTTCAAAGCACGTTTGATATCTTTCTTTTGAGTGGATTTATCACCCCCACACAACAGAAGATAAATATTGACACCATCTTTTGCATAGTAGACGCGATAACCTGGGCCATAGTGAATACGCAACTCACTCACGCCTTCACCGACGGGCTTGGAGTCACCAAATAGCCCTAGCTCCATCCGATCCACTTGCATGATGACCTTCGCTTTTGCCCGAGGGTCACTCAGCGATGCCAGCCAGCTCCCATAAGGGGAACGGTCTCCAGAATCCAAATACTCGTGGATAATATTAGTTATCGGCATAATCAATTGTATCCTTTAGGATACGAATAGTACAACCCCACCATACCAACCAAAATAATTCTATTACAAATCATGCGGATAGCACTTGAAATCGTACATTCACATCCATTAATCGTGTAGACAGAACAATTCTGTGCCCTGCTAATTCGTCAAAAACGCTTCTTTTGATCTTCTTTACCCTGACAAATGGCCAAAAGGTTGTAGAGGCAAAAAGGGGCCTTGATAATGGAAGGGGACATTAATGGAAAGGCCCTACCCGAAAGGGCTGTGTCCAAAAAGGGAAAGGGCTTGTCGATTCCGTCACGATTCATCCCCCCTTAAACGCCCCTCGGCCATTTGGAGAATCTGATGATATTGGGCTTCTGGCAGCATTGCCTGGGCGGTCTCCATAAACGCTGTCGCTAATTCATCAACTCTCGTTGCGCCTACATCATGGCCTCGACCAGAGCTTGCTATATTTCGCTGCTTAATCGCCTCTTTGAGATCACCTAACTTATTCCTAATCTCAGTCCGATAGGCCAATAGCTCTTCGTCACGCAACTTCCATCGATTGATCTTTTTTCTATCAGCATTGCGGCGTTCCCGCTTCGCAGCTTCGCCTTCTGCTGTGATACGTTCTTTCAAAACACCGCGTTCTTCATCTGAACGTATTAACTCATCTTTGAGTAGTCTTTGATGATCGACAAGATCAAGATCATCTCGATAGAGCAGTGAAATACGTTTTTTCTGTTCCACCTTATCGACTATTTCAGAGCGGACGATATTGAGGCGTTTATCTGCCTCAATAGAGATTTGAAACTGCCCCTCTTCATCACCTTCCAGTAACGTGACGGTGACGGGGGTACGAAACAAAATCTCTACTGGGAGCAGCGCTCTAACTTTTGAATCTGGCCGAATGATGAATGATTCGTTAAAGCGGCGGGTAATCACTAACCGGCCATTTTGAACTATCGATTCCATTGAAAATCCTCTGGTTTAGTTCTTTCAAAATAGATAACAGCGAATGGTGTGGGCAAGGCTATCGAGACACACGGTTTCAATCAACAAACAATAGCGCATTACTGAAAATGATTAATCGTAGCCAGCGTAAAGAGCGAAGTGCTACAACTGATTGCCATGACGACAAATCACTTGCCATCACCGTACCAACAGCTACTGACCTCTGGCTTGGCTCGCTGGGTACCGGCACTCATGCGACTGCTACAACACTATGAAGGTATCGAACGAGCCTTGGAACCTGAAGAGCAACCACTCGACTATCTCGCTGAAAAATTGCTGATAATTGTTGATGCTCCACCCACTTATCGTGAGCAACATTTCATTGATGCCATCGCAACGATGCCGCTATTTTACTACCGAGCAGCCGGAAACAAAACGCTCTGGATTCCTGAAAATGAAACTTTCCAACAATTTGAGCTAAGAGTCGGCACGGTTGCAATCTGGCAGGCATGGACACCGCAGCTATCCAAGAATGAAGTAACACGCTGGCTCTACGCCAACCTACCGGAGTCCGACCATGTTCGGCATACGGCGTAAACATAATCCGCCTCACCCAGATTGTTTACAGGTGCTATTACCGCTGGATCTCTTAGGGCAACGATCAAGTCAGATCAAAACGATTCAGCAACTGGCCGGTGTACCTAAAGCACATTGGCGCACGCTGTATATGGATGCACTGCTGGCGTTTGCTGGCTACGTTCAGCAGCTCCCCGCCTCAGAGGCACACCACCACCCTGGTGCAGGCGGATTGTTAGATCACACCCTGGAAGTGGTCACTCACGCACTACGCATTCGTCGTGGCCACTTGCTACCGCACGGTGCTGATGCTGAAGAGATCACCGCTAAGAAAGATGTTTGGACGTATGCTGTATTCAGCTCTGCGCTGCTCCACGATGTAGGTAAACCGCTTATGGATCAGGTGGTGACGCTTTATGATAAACAAGGCCAAGAGTTGGGGTACTGGGATGCGTTAACAACGCCGATGATCAGCGATGGCTGGTATCGCATTCGATACAGGAAAAACCGCCAATACCGCCTCCATGAGCGAACGGCATTGCTGCTATCCAGGCTAATTCTACCCGCCACGGCACTTAACTGGTTGGCGAGTGACCGTGCGGTACTGGCCGCATGGATGGCAACTGTTAGTGGGATATACGAAGAGGCCGGAGTCATCGGCGAGATTTCTCAACAAGCTGATGGTCTGTCAGTAGCAGAAAGTCTGGGAGCCACTGATACCACAACGCAATTACCTGGCGCACGAACCCCACTACACGAGCGTCTACTCACTGGCCTTCGTTTCTTGTTGAAAGAAAATCAGATTCCCCTCAATCGGAACGGTGCAGCCGCCTGGTTCGATGGCGAGCACCTTTGGCTGGTTAGCAAGCGAGGCATTGATGCATTACGGGAACATCTCACGCAAGAGGGCCATACAGGTATCCCCACTCGCAATGATAGAATCTTCGATGAGTTGCAGCAGAACAACGTGCTTGTTGCTAATGGGGATCGCTCAATTTGGAAGGCGACGGTTAGCGGTGAGGATTGGTCTCATACGCTAACCTGTTTGTGTTTTTCCGCTTCACGCATTTGGCCTGATCCTAATTCTCGCCCTGAGACATTTTCCGGCACGGTCACGCCTGCGGAGGCTGGGACAGTTATCGAGAGTGATGAAGCAGAAGAGCCAAAAAGTGCTGAACCAAGAGAATCAACAGCTACCGTTACCGAACCACCAAATAACGCAGAAAACACGACGACTAGCTTTGATCCTGTCGAATTTTTCTCTGGATCACAATCTGAAACAGAGCAAGTTGTTAGTGAAGACCGATCATCAGCACCTAACCCTTCCGCACCTGTTGAAGAGTTAAGTGATGACGAAGATCCAGGAAAATTGTTCCGCGCTTGGCTCCATGGTGGCCTGCTTAAAAATAAGTTTGAAACCAACTCAGTCAATGCTCGAATCCATCGTGTCGAAGAGGGTTTGTTGTTAGTCAGCCCTGGCATTTTCAAAGACTTCGATAGAGAAAATTGGCAAAAAGCACAGAAACGTTTTCAAAAATTGAAACTACATCGCAAGACGACCCAGGGCACCAATATCTACACCTATCAGGTCACGGGAAAACGAAGTCGTAGTCGCATTAAAGGCTTTTTGATCGAAGAGCCAGAAAAAGTATTTGAAGGCGTGACGTTTCCACTACCGAATCCTTACCTTAAATTGGCGGAGCAGTAATTTATGTCCAACGCCTTTGATAATCGATTACGGCCAGTCGTTGAATTTCTTCCAGCCGCCGTGTTTATCGTGGGGGCTGCGCACCTAGCGTTTAACCCTGAAACATTTTTCCCCATGCTACCGGGTGTTGCTACGGTCACTGCCATCGTTTTTCTGGGACTGGGAAGTTGGCGATTAGGGCAAGCGTGGGGTATTTGTCGTTATCAGGCGCACTTGCGAGAACTACCACGATATATCTTGGATGCGGATGATGTCCCCCTGTCATTTCACAAGCTCTTTTTAGGGCGAGGCTTCAAGTGGGATCAACGTCATACCCAACGGCTTGTTGAATCAAGAGACCCAAAATCACAACGCTATCTGGAACAGGGCACGCTTTATCAATTGGCGAGAAAGATCGAGATCGACCTGGAGCATTCTCCCCTGCTTTCTTGGTTACCGCGTTTAACGAAGCGCGATAGCCGTTGGAATCCGCTTCGTCCTCTGCCTAGGGTTGGCGGTTTTCCGCCTCTGCATGGCGTAGGCAGTGAAGATGAATCCAATACCTGGATGGATATCGGTGAACGGGTTGGACACAAGCTCGTATTGGGAACCACACGCGTTGGCAAGACTCGTTTGTTAGAGATTTTGGTCAGCCAGGATATTCGACGCGGTGACATTGTGATCGTCTTCGATCCCAAGGGAGATATCGATCTTCTACGACGGATGCATGCAGAAGCCAAACGTGCTGGTCGCCTGGATCAGTTTCATATCTTTCATTTGGGGTTTCCTGATATTTCGGAACGCTATAATCCCGTGGGTGATTTTGCGCGTATTACCGAAGTTGCGTCACGCATATCTACCCAACTCCCATCGGAAGGTAACTCAGCCGCATTCCGAGAATTTGCCTGGCGCTTTACCAACATCGTGGCAAGGGCGCTGGTCGGTCTGGGTCGGCGACCAGACTACAACACGATTGCGCGATACGTCACAAGCATTGAACCGTTGCTGACCGATTATTATCACCTATGGCTGAACAAGGAAGGCCCTGAAGGGTGGAAACAGGCCGTGCAACGTACCGAGGGGACACTGAATGAAAAGACGCTGCCTATGGCGTTACGCGGCCGGGATTTTCATGCCATCGCCTTAACACGCTATGCGAAGGAACACGGTCTATTCGATCCGGTGGCGGATGGTCTGCGCAGTGCCTTTGAGTACGATAAAACCTATTTCGATAAACTCACCGCCAGCCTGCTTCCTTTACTCGAAAAACTCACCACCGGTCGAATCGGCAAGCTGCTCTCTCCTGACTATATGGACAACACTGATCACCGCCCTATCCTTGATTGGATGCGCATTATTCGGGAACAGGGCATTGTCTACGTCGGCCTGGATGCGCTCACCGATTCTGAGGTTGCCGGTGCCGTCGGTAACTCAATGTTTGCAGACCTAACTTCCATTGCGGGTCAACTCTACAAGCAGGGTGATACACAAGGGCTTCCTGCTCTCCCTGAACATAAAAGCGTTCAGAAAACGATTCACGCCGATGAATTCAATGAATTGATCGGTAATGAATTCATTCCTCTGCTCAACAAAGCGGGTGGGGCTGGTTTTCAGGTCACGGCTTATACACAAACTGCCAGTGATATTGAGGCGGGTATCGGCGATCTCGCCAAAGCAGGTCAGATCACCGGCAATCTCAATACGTTGATCATGCTACGGGTGAAAAACGAGATTACCGCTCGAATTCTCACTGACCAGATTCCCAAAGCACGCATCTATACCAAGCTGGCCGCTACTCAAGTCACCGACAATAACGACCCCGGCACGGATATCGATTTCACCACGCGTAGTGAAGATAGGGTGACCGAAACTGAGATGGACATGCTCATCCCTGCCGATCTTATTCAATTACCTAAAGGCCAAGCCTTTGCACTATTGGAGGGTGGCCAGCTTTACAAGCTTCGCCTGCCACTTCCTGGCGAAGATCCCTTGTTACCGAAGGACATTGAAGAGATTGGTCGTGAACGGTTAACGCATTACGGGGCCGACCATGCCTGAGAAGCGTCGCCTGACGGGTTTGCTGTGGCTAGTTAAGTGGTTAGTCCTGATCGCGCTGTTGGTATTGATCGTCGATATTTTCTGTGTGTTTGTACTGTGGTCACCCGATGGGGTGTGGCATTTAGAAAATGTATTAAACCAGGAGATAGCACTGCTTGGTCTACCTCAGTCCGACATCATGTTTCTTGCGGAGGTCATCCAGTCGTTTCACAGCACCGTATTCGTATCCAGCGGAATCGATGGCATGATGCGCTATTCGAGCAACTTGCCGCCTACCGACCAAGCTCAGCCAACCGCGCTCGATTTCACAGAGACACTACGGCCAGTGATCGAAACCGCCATGATCGGGCTACAACTGTTTGCTCTACGTGTTGGCGTATTGATTCTAGCATTGCCATTTTTAGTGTTAGTCACTGTTACGGCCATGGCCGATGGCTTTGTGAGCTGGTATTTACGCCGTACTGGCGGCGAACGAGAGTCCGGTTTCATCTATCACAGAGCCAAGCGCGGACTAGCATGGTCGTTTCTTCTTCTCTGGCTCTTCTATCTCGTTCCACCTATCCCGCTAGACCCCAAATACCTCATTCCCCCTTTTTTGCTGGCTGTAGGCATCACTACGCGACTTCATATGGCATTTTTCAAGAAATTTCTTTGAGTATTGCTTGCTTCCCACCCGTAATAACTCTGAAAAATACCCCGTAAATGAGGCCTCTAGGGGCGATTTTGCAAAGTATTACGCATGATGACCCACCACTACAATGGAGCAACGCTAGCCTATAAAGAACTTAAGAACAATTCACACTGGAAAGAAACCCACACCCTAATCTCAGATGACGTTAGCAGGTAATCACTAAGGATGACCAGTAACACCGAC
>Ga0316204_10005581_pt1 | contig 20523 bp, 21 predicted proteins | sample 6monrhotite_MG_2_FD_205661 | JGI IMG/M metagenome (GOLD analysis project Ga0316204, IMG submission 205661) | Microbial mat bacterial communities from mineral coupon in-situ incubated in ocean water Damariscotta River, Maine, United States -... | ecosystem: Environmental > Aquatic > Marine >...
TTGATATCAACGGTAGAATTGTACAAACTATTGACCTTGCAGATATGACTACTGAGAAATCAGTGAATGTATCTCAATTGGCCTCTGGAACGTACATGGTACAGATCCAAGGTGAGAATGCTTCTACTGTGAAGCGTCTTGTTAAAGAATAAATACAAGAGTTACTTCTAAGTAACCAACCAATAAAAACCCCCTTCGCAATAGCGAAGGGGGTTTTGTTTTAGCAAAGACTTTTTACTAAAGCAATGCCTTTGTTATTTTTTCTTGGCCTTTTTTTTGGCTGGTAATTGCACAGGAGTTTTACGTTTACGTAACCGTCCATAAGTACCCATACTAATTTTCCCTCTTCTTGTTTTTTTATCTCCTTTTCCCATAATACGTTGATTTATTTATACTTGATTACTCTCAAAGTTATTGTTTTTTTGAGAACCTTGGCAAATGAGAAAGATAAAATAGTTTAATGTTCTCTAATGGAACTAATAAATGACGGAATTCCAGTGATTCCATTTTGGGATAGAGATTTGATAAACGCACTTCCAATAATAGCCCCCGAAGCATATTGTGTAGCTGTTTCAAAGGTATTGGCGTTGCTAATACCAAAACCAATAATTTTTGGGGTGGTAAGGTTCATAGAGGCAAGACGTTCAAAGTAGGAGTACTGCTGGTCTGCAAAACCTTTTTTTGCTCCAGTGGTGCTGGCACTACTCACCATGTATATGAAACTATTTGAAGCCGCATCAATTTCCAGAATGCGTGCTGGAGACGTTTGCGGTGTTATTAAAAAAATATTTGACAAGCCATACTTTTCAAAGATGGTTTGGTAGTGTGCCGTATACTCTGATAATGGAAGATCGGGTAGGATGAGCCCATCAATACCAATTTCATTACATTTTTTGCAAAAGGCTTCTACCCCGTATTGCAATATGGGATTGAAATACCCCATGAGCAATACTGGAATTGAAATGCCTTTACGGAAGTCTTTTAATTGTTCAAACAATAATTGTGTGGTCATTCCATTTTTAAGCGCACGTGTTGAACTTGCCTGAATCGTAGGGCCATCTGCTAACGGGTCGCTAAAAGGAAGTCCAATTTCTACCATGTCTACTCCGCTTTCCTGGAGACTAGTAAGTACGGTCATGGTGTCTTCCTTTTGTGGATAGCCAGCGGTAAAATAGATGGAAAGCACCTTTTTGTTCTCTTGTAACCTTTTGTTAATTCTGTTCATTGTTTTATTGTGTTAGGGATAGAGGCTTTGTTGGAGCTCCTCTCATATTTTATGGGGAGAGCGACTGCCGAAAGCCCGGCGCCAATTAGTATTGGAGCAACGCCCTATTTATAAATCGAAATAGTCTATATATGTATTTAAATCTTTATCTCCACGACCACTTAAATTAACTACGATAATATCCTTTGGATCAAATTTTCTAGCCTTAAAAATAGCAAGTGCATGGCTCGATTCTATGGCTGGGATAATGCCTTCCAACTTACATAATTCTAGACCGGCTTGCATGGCCTCATGGTCCGTCACCGAAATGAATTCTCCTCGCTTACTGGTATATAGATTCGCATGCATGGGGCCTACTCCCGGATAATCCAATCCAGCTGAAATAGAATAGGGCTCGGTAATTTGCCCATCTGGTGTTTGCATTAATAGGGTTTTGCTTCCGTGGATAATACCCATTTTTCCTAGCACAGAAGTCGCTGCACTTTCGCCACTATGAACTCCCTTGCCAGCGGCTTCCACGGCGATTAGACCTACCTTGGTGTTGTTGAGATAGTGATAATAGGCCCCAGCGGCATTACTACCACCTCCTACACAGGCCACAACATAATCTGGGTCTTCGCGACCTTCTTTCTCGAAGAGCTGTTTTTTTATCTCTTCGGAAATAATGCTTTGAAATCTGGCTACCATATCTGGATATGGGTGAGGCCCCACAACACTTCCAATAATATAATGCGTATTGACTGGGTTATTGATCCAATCTCGAATGGCTTCATTAGTTGCATCTTTGAGAGTCATGCTCCCACTGGTAGCAGGAACTACGGTAGCACCTAGCATTTTCATACGAGCCACATTGGGCGCTTGTCGTTTTATGTCTATTTCCCCCATATATACAATGCATTCAAGACCCATAAGCGCACATACCGTGGCTGTGGCCACACCGTGCTGTCCTGCGCCTGTTTCTGCAATAATTCTTGATTTCCCCAACCTTTTTGCCATTAGAATCTGCCCAATAGTATTGTTTACTTTATGGGCTCCGGTGTGACATAAGTCTTCTCGTTTCAGATAAACGCGGGTGTTGTATTTTTCTGAAAAACGCTTCGCATAATATAATGGAGTGGGGCGTCCAACGTATTCTTTAAGAAGCTGATGAAATTCTTTCTGAAAACTATCTTCCTGAATAAGTCTTATATAGTTTTGACGTAGCTCTTCTACATTGGGGTATAGCATTTCGGGGATAAAAGCCCCTCCAAATTCACCATAATATCCCGTATCGCTTACATTATAATTCATGCATGAATTTTTTTAGTTCGTCTATTTTTTTCAAACCAGGGCGTTCTTCAAATCGGCTGTTTATATCCACAGCGTGAATGGGCAATTCTATCGAAAGAAGCGCATGGAGTTGATTTATTTCGGTTAATCCAATACCACCACTTAGTATTAGCGGTTTTTTGGAGGCGTAGCTTTTGAGTATCTCCCAGTCAAAGGTATGTCCCGTGCCTCCTTTGGTAGCACCCTTGGTGTCAAATAGAAATCCATCTACGAAAGGTTCATAAGGCGTAAGTTGTTTAAAATCGAATTGATTTTTGACACTAAATACCTTCCATATTTTAGGAAGAGGTGTCATGGGTTCTGTAAAGCTTTCGGGCGCTCCCAGCGCTTCGCAATAGGCGGGAGATTCGTCACCGTGAAGTTGAAGCACATCAAGTTGATACCTGTATGTTTTTTCGACAATGAATGCGATAGGCGCATCTACAAAAACGCCGACTCGTTGCACTCCTTCTGGTAAAGACGGAATGGCATCTTCAAAATTGCGCGGTGAATTTTCATAGAATATAAAGCCCAAATAGTCGGGTCGAAGCGCCGCAACTTCAGCAATATTATGTTTCATTCCACACACCTTGAGTTTCACTCTTTCCATTTTTATATGAGTTCTGTAATAAACCGTTCTGCGCTAGCGCCTGGATCTTCAGATCTCATAAAACGTTCTCCAATTAAAAATCCCTGATAACCATATTCTCTAAGGGCCAAAACATCCTTGCCTGTATTTATTCCGCTTTCGGATACTTTTACAAAATCGTTTGGAATAAATTGTGCTAGGTCTTTACTTGTATCAAGTGTGACATCAAAGGTCTTCAGGTTTCTATTGTTTACACCTAACATATCTACTGATGGCAGTAAGGATTTCTCTAATTCTTCTCTATTATGTACTTCCAGCAGCACATCTAGGCCAATATGTTTTGCTGTTTGAGACAGTGATTTTAATTCTTCTTCTGAAAGTGCCGCAGCAATTAATAAAATGGCATCTGCACCGTACGCTTTTGCTTCAAATATTTGGTATGAATCTACGATAAACTCTTTCCGTAGGAGTGGAGTTTTAGTGTTTGCTCGAGCGAGAATGAGGTCTTCCAAGGAGCCGCCAAAATATTTGGTGTCTGTTAAAATGGATATTCCGCTTACTCCTGCTTTTTGATACCCACATACCACGTCCTTTAATACGGCACTCATATTAATGTCCGATTTACTAGGAGATTTTCGTTTATGCTCCGCTATAATTCCTGTGGAAGAAGTACGAAGAGCCACTGACAGGGAGTAAACGTCTCTATCAAAAAGGTAGGATTGTTCTAAGCGGCCCACAGGAATGGCTCTTTTCTTTTGAGAAACTTCCTGTTTCTTGTGAGCGATGATTTCGTCTAAAATGGTCATTTTTAATTTCTTGTTTCAATAGTTAAGCATCTCTGCTTAGTTGTTGCAATTTTTTTAATACTGAAAGCCCCTTTCCTGAAAGCAGCGATTCTTTAGCTTCTTCAAATCCTCTTTGAACACTGCAGTCCTTTACAGTAACAATGGCCATCGCTGCGTTGGCGGCAACTACATTGTTTTGCGCTTCGGAGCCTTGTCCTTCCAATATTTTTTGAAATATTTGAGCAGAAGATTCAATGGTTTCACCCCCGTAGATTTCTGAAGCATCAATACGAGTCACTCCAAAGTCGGCGGGATGTAATATTGTTTCCGAAGTGTTGGATATGGATTTCACGGGTCCGGTGAGTGAAATTTCGTCGTATCCATCCATAGCATGGAGTACTGTGAAATTTCGTGTACTCTTTTGATAGAGGTAACCATACATGCGGGCCAATTCTAAATTGAATACACCCACCAACTGATTCTTCGGAAAGGCCGGGTTTACCATAGGGCCTAACATATTGAAAAAGGTTTTTACTCCCAGTTCTTTTCTAATAGGAGCTACATTTTTCATTGCGGGGTGAAAGAGTGGCGCATGTAAAATACATATACCAGCGTGATCTAGGCACTTCCTTAGATAGTCACTATTATTACTAAATTTAATGCCAAGAGCTTCCATAACATTACTACTTCCACTTACCGAAGAAACTCCATAATTTCCATGTTTGGTAACATGTATGCCCGCTCCCGCGGTCACAAAAGAGGCCAGCGTAGAAATATTGAAGGTGTTTTTTCCATCACCACCTGTTCCGCATAAATCAATGGTATTATAGTCCTTTACGTCAACAGAAAGGCATAGTTCAAGCAAGGCGTCTCTAAATCCTTCAAGCTCTTCCAACGAAATACTTCGCATCATATATACCGTAAGAAAAGCGGCAATTTGACTTGGGTTGTGTACGCCTTCTGAAATAGAAATTAATACGCTGCGAGCCTCTTCTTTTGTAAGTTGCTCGTGGTTAATCAGTCTGTTTAAGATCTTTTTCATATTAATTCTCAATCCAGTTTTTAATAATTTCCTTGCCCTTGGGGGTTAATACACTTTCAGGGTGGAATTGTACTCCCTTTACGTCATAGATTCTATGTCGAAGAGACATAATCTGGTTGGACTTATCCACAGAGGTAACTTCAAGTTGGTCTATGGGAAATCCTTCTTTTGAAACTACCCAGGAGTGATATCGGCCTACCTCAATTTCTGGCCCCAATCCATTAAAAAGTGTTTCATTGTCTACCAAAATATTTGCCTTGGTGGCTACGCCATGATAGACTTCATTTAGGTTTTCTATAGATCCACCAAATACCTCTCCAATGGCTTGTTGACCAAGACATACACCAAGTATGCTTTTAGAGGTTGCATATTCTTTAATAACTGCTTTTAGCAAACCAGCTTCCTCTGGAACTCCTGGGCCCGGAGATAATAGTATTTTATCATATGGTTTTACTTCTTCCAATTGAAAGCGATCGTTTCTAACCACCGTAACTTCACAGTCTAGTTCTTCCAAATAATGAACTAGATTGTATACAAAACTGTCGTAATTATCTATTACAAGTACCTTCATATCTATATCGTTTCGGCAAGTTCAAGTGCCTTGGTTAATGCGCCTAATTTGTTATATACTTCCTGAAGTTCTTTTTCAGGATCACTTTCTGAAACAATTCCCGCTCCCGCTTGATAGTGCAAAGTATGGTTCTTACTTACAAAGGATCTTATTATAATAGCATGGTTGAAATTGCCCTTGAAATCCATAAAACCAATGGCGCCACCATAAAACTCTCTACTTATGTTCTCGTATTTTTCCAGCAATTGCATGGCGTTGTGTTTTGGAGCACCACTTAAGGTCCCTGCCGGAAATGTATCTGCTACAATTTGCATTGTTGTTGTCTTTGGATTTTTACGGGCTACAACTTTGCTAACCAAGTGAATCACATGCGAAAAGAACTGAACTTCACGATAGGTTTCTACGGTTACGTTGCTTCCGTGTCGACTTAGGTCGTTTCTAGCCAAGTCTACTAACATTACATGTTCACTGTTTTCTTTGAGGTCTAGCGATAATTGCCTGGCAAGTTCGGCATCCTGTTCGTCATTACCTGTGCGCTTAAAAGTACCAGCGATAGGGTGTATTTCAGCTTGATCACCTTTTACGACTAATTGAGCTTCTGGCGAGCTTCCAAAAATTTTGAAATCGCCATAATCAAAATAGAAGAGATATGGAGAAGGGTTTATGCTTCTCAATGTTCTATAGACATTAAATTCGTCTCCCGTAAAGCTTTGCGAAAAACGTTTACTCGGAACAATTTGAAACACATCACCTCGCTGACAATGTTCTTTGCAAGTATGTACTAATTTCTTGAAGTCCTCATCTGTTATATTTGTACTGGCTTTCTGATGTCTTTGAAACGAATATTCTGCAAAATTTTTAGACTTTAATAGTTGTTCTATTTGTGCAATATTATTTTCAGATTCGTAACAATGAGCAAAGAGGTAGGCCTCGTTGTTAAAGTGATTAATGGCAATAATATTTTGATAGACCGCATAATATGCGTCAGGAAGATGCAAGTGGTTGCCTTTTTTTGACATCGCAATGTCTTCATAATAGCGTACCATGTCATAGGCCATGAATCCAAAAAGACCGTTGTGTATAAATTTTAGCGTTTCTTTTTCTTCGGAAACGAAAGATGTAGCAAATGCTTCCATGATACCGGGAATATCTGTCTGAGGAGTTATCTCGGTAATTACTTCTGTGCCATCTGGAAATTTCTGAAAGACTTTTTCGTTTTTAATAGTAATAGATGCAATAGGATTGCAACATATATAACTAAAACTATTATCATTGGCATGATAATCGCTACTTTCCAGTAGCAAACTGTTTGGGAATTTATCCCGTAAGCGAAGGTACACCGAAACAGGAGTTAAGGTGTCCGCAAGCATTTTTTTTGAAAATGTATGTAACGTATAATGCATTGTAAATAAAAAAAAGGCTTGTCGTGATTGACAAGCCTCAGTATTTTAAACATACTCATAGTGCTTTACTTCACGACGTTTGACGTAAGTTAATCCACCACCAGGTATGTGCGTTAGTATATTTCATCTGTTATAAGTCAAAGATATAAATTGAAAACAAATAGACAAACAAAATTTTGTGAATATCGCTTAAAAGAAAACCTTTTGACTATTTTTAAGTCTAAACCATAATATGGAGCTTCAACACATCTACCATTTATTTCGCAGAGCTGCTTTTGGAATCCTTCCAAAGGAAGCTAATACCCTGTTAAATTATAGTAGAGAGGAAATTGTAGAAATGCTTTTGAAGGAATCAGAAACAAGCACACCTGTTACTGTTGATTTGAGCCCTTTTGATGATTTTTTTGCTGAAAATCCGAATGCGACCAACAAAGATTTTTCGCCCATAATCATGGAACATAAGGAATTGCGTTTGACCTTTAATAAGGCATGGGTAGACCGAATGCTAAACCCTTCTGAAAGATTGAACGAACGGATGACACTTTTTTGGGCCAATACTTTTGTATGTCAGGAAAATGTTCCCCCCTTTGTTCAGCGGTTTAACAATACCCTTCGAGAAAATGCATTGGATAATTTTGAGTCCTTAGTAGCTTCGGTTTCTAGGGAGCCCGCGATGATGAAGTTTCTGAATACCAATCAAAATCGAAAGGGACATCCCAATGAGAATTTTGCGCGGGAATTGATGGAACTTTTTACTTTGGGAACGGGTCATTACACCGAAACAGATGTGAAAGAAGCCGCTAGAGCATTTACGGGTTGGAGCCATCGTGTTGATGGAACATTTGTATTGCGAAAGCGCCAACATGATTACGGAATCAAATCTTTTCAAGGTTGGAATGCTAATTTGGGAGGCGAAGAAGTTATTTCCATCATTGTGAGAAAGAAAGAGTGTGCTCAATTTATCTGTGAAAAAATATATCGATATTTTGTAAACGATCGTGTCAATCCAGCGCATGTAGCAGAGCTTGCTGAGATATTTCATCCTAGAGGAAACATTAAAGACGTCATAGAGCATATGCTGTTGTCAGATTGGTTTTATGACACTGTGAATATTGGATCGAAAATCAAGTCGCCTATGGACTTTTTTGCATCGATTCATTTGGTTGTACCCTTTCAATTTCAAGGAGATAAAGAACTTGTATTTATGCAGCGGTTATTAGGCCAATTGTTGCTCAATCCACCAAATGTTGCAGGATGGGAAGGAGGTAAAAGCTGGATAGACACCAATACGCTTATGACCCGTTTGAAGTTACCCTCGCTTATGATTGGCAACGGACTAGTTCCATCTTGGTGGTCACGTAGAGGCTTCGGTATAAATCAGGAAAGTACTTATGGTGCCAAATTAAAAGTAAAAGAGGATTGGACAATGTTTGATCATAATTATGGCGGTCTGAACCCCGATGAGCTAACACAAGCTGTGCTAGCAGGAGTGGTGAATAACGGCACGGCAGCGTTTCTTGACAAATTGCCAAAAGACAATCAAAGAGACCTAGTGATACAATTAATGTCTTTACCAGAATTTCAATTAACCTGACAGAGATTATGAAGAGAAGAGATTTTTTAAAAAATTCTACCCTAGCTAGCGGCGTGTTTTTTGTACCCAGTTTCGTAAAGGCTATGGGCAATGATTTGTTGACTACTACGGGCTTTAAAAGATTGGTGATTGTTCAGTTAACGGGAGGTAATGATGGTCTTAATACTATAGTCCCCTATAGAAATGATATTTATTATAAATCGAGACCGTCTTTGGGAATTGACAGAAGCTCTTTATTAAAGATTGATGACGAACTAGGTTTCAATGGGAATCTAAAGGAGCTAAAAGAACTATACGATTCTGGAGATCTGTGTGTCATTAATAATGTGGGATATCCCAATCCAGATAGATCCCATTTTAGGTCTACAGATATTTGGCAAACCGCCAGTGCGTCAAATAAAGTGTTAAACACGGGATGGATAGGCCGTTATTTAGATGTTCATGGAAAAAGCCCCCATGACGCCATTGAGATAGGAAATTCTTTGTCTCTGGCTATGAAAGGAAAACTCAAAAACGGAACGGCCACCGAGAATGCGCGTTTGCTATATAGAATATCCAACGATCCCTATTTTACCAAAGTGCTTTCTCACTATAACAACCAACATTTGAGTGAGCACAATATGGGTTATCTGTATCAAACCATGATTGATGCCAAAGAGTCAGCGTCTTATATTTTTGAAAAAGTAAAGGTATACGAGTCGCGTATGGAATACAACAAAACACAATTTGGCAAACAACTAAAAACCATTGCTCAGTTTATCAACTCGGGTCTAGATACTCAGGTGTATTACGCTAAGTTGAGTGGTTTCGACACGCACGCCAATCAGATGGGTCGGCAAGATCGATTGCTTTCCAATTATTCAAAAGCTGTTTCGGCCTTTGTGAAAGATCTGAAAATGAATAATACGTTTAATGATACACTTATTCTCACCTTTTCTGAATTTGGACGAAGGGTTGAACAAAATGCGGCTAGAGGTACAGATCATGGAGCTGCGAATAATGTGTTTGTCATTGGAAATCAATTGAAAAAACCAGGTCTATTTAATGATGCTCCAAATTTATCAAACCTGGACGAAAATGGCGATCTTAAATACGAGATGGATTTCCGAAGTATTTACGCAAATATTCTTGAAGATTGGTTGGATGTCTCTACAGATAAAATCTTAATACAGCCCGCACCCACTGTAAAAATTATATAAAAAAAGCGCGTCAACATTCGGTTAACGCGCTTTAGGTATTATTTTTTGACTGTTATTAGAACTTTAGCATAACGTCAAGAGTAATATCATCAGAAATGGCCTTGTCGCCAAGGTCATCAAAGAAACTACCCGATCCATACCGCACATTAAATTTGGATCTATCAAACACCAAACGCGTAGTAACGGTGTTTCCTTCTTTTCCTAGATTGAAAGTAACCTCCTCGGTAATTCCTTTAATTGTTAAATCGGCAACTACTATATTGTTACTGCCATCCTTGGTCGCACTTTTGATAACCAAGGTTGCCTCAGGGTGGGCTTCAACACCAAAAAAGTCTTCACTTTTTAAGTGACCTTCCAAACGATCTTTTCCTTTTCCTTCTGCCGGGTCGGTTACGTTAATAGAAGTCATGTCAACAACAAACTCGCCTCCAGTCATATTAGTTCCTTCCATTTCTATATATCCAGATTTTAACGTTAGCGTACCACTGTGAGAATTACCCACTACCTTTTTTCCCATCCATTCAATGCTACTTTCCTTCACATTGATCTTTTTGGTTATAGGATTAGTAAATGCGAATGCTGCTAACACTAAGGTTACGGCGAAAATTGATTTAATTGTATTTTTCATGATTTAAAGTTTACGTGTTAATATTTTTGGTTACAGATTATTTCTTAGTTTATCTAAGTTGTTATTTAATATGTTTAGTTCACTATCGGTTAAGTTACTCAGAATATCGGCATTATTTTGCTCAGTAATGGGGTCTAAAGTTTTTAGAATTTCCAACCCTTTTTCTGTAATGAAAAGCTCAACTTTTCTTCTGTTATGAGGACATGTTTGTCGTTTTACAAAACCCTTGGTCAATAATTTATCTATGAGACGAGTGGTATTACTATTGCGATCAATCATGCGCTCTTGAACATCGCTTAAATTGGCGGGGTTCCCGTTTTGACCTCTTAAAATTCGCAATACATTATACTGTTGTAAGGTAAGCCCGTGTAGTTTAATTTTTGAAGTAGCCAAATCCTCAATGTACCTTGAGGTAAACATCAAATTAATCACAGTTTTTGTGGTAAGAGACATTTTTGTTGTCTGAATGGCCGTTTCAATACTCATGTTTGTAAATACAATTATTGTATATACAAATGTATAAAATGTCCGAAACTCACAAGCCGATTTAACACAATTTTAATCAAGAAGATATTTTGAGACGGCACTTTGCTAATCAAAAGTTAAATCTTTTTTGGGTCTGGATTACAATGGATATATTTAAGCAATAAATTAGTGGTATGAAAAAGATATTTCTGTTTTTAACTATCTGTACGTTAGTGTATTCCTGCTCGGAAAAAAAACCTGATTCCGTGATTGATACAGCAAAAACAACTGAGGATGTCACATCTACGGCCATTCCCACTGGCAAAATCCCATCCTATGACTTTGAAGGGCTGGAACCTCTATTGCATATAGACAATGATACCACGTATGTGATAAACTTTTGGGCCACTTGGTGTAGACCTTGTATAAAAGAGCTACCAGCTTTTGAAAAGTTAAATGCTACATATAATAGCCAAAAAGTAAAGGTAGTGCTGGTTAGTTTGGATCATCCTGATATTTTGGAGAGCAAAGTAGTGCCTTTTATAGAGCAAAGAGAGATCAAATCTAGTGTTGTTCTATTAGACGACCCATACGCTAATGATTGGATTCCGAAAGTAGACAAAACATGGTCTGGAGCTATCCCAGCTACTATAATATATAAAGGCGGTAAGAGAAGTTTTTATGAACGAACCTTTACCTATGAAGAACTTGAAATCGAACTGAAATCCATTCTATAAAATTGAATAAAAGATGAAAACGAAAAGAATTTTAACCGTACTAGTTCTTGTGGTCACCACCACCTTGGTCATGAGCAGCTTTAGAACCAACGACACAGTGAATGCCGCTGACGGATATCAAATTGGCGATGCCATTTCAAATATCAACCTGATGAATGTGGATCAAACCATGGTCTCTTTTGAGAATTTTCCAAATGCAGAAGGATTTATTATTGTCTTTACATGCAATACGTGTCCATATGCCATTGCCTGGGAAGATCGGATCATAGCACTGGATAAAGAGTTTAAAAGTCAGGGATATCCCGTGATTGCTATCAATCCTAATAACCCGGCATCTAAACCAGGCGATAGTTTTGAAATGATGCAAAAAAGAGCCAAAGAAAAAGGATATACATTTCCGTATTTATTTGATGATGGTCAAAAGGTATATCCACAATTTGGTGCCACCAAAACACCTCATGTGTACGTAGTTAAAAAAGAAGCAGGAAAAAACATTGTTAAATATATAGGAGCTGTCGATGATAACTCAAGAGATGCTTCGGCCGTGAGAGAACGATTTACAGCTAATGCAGTAAACGAGCTTGTAGCTGGTAAAGAAGTATCTGTAAAAGAAACTAAGGCTATTGGCTGTTCAATAAAAGTTTAGTTGTTGGTAAAACTTCAATAGATTTCCCGGAATGTTCCTATTAACATTTCGGGATTTTTTTTTGAAGGCACCTTAAGAGATTGAGATATTAAATGATATTTAAATAAAAGAATATGTAACATTTCAGGATTTTTAGCGTCTATCAATAAGAATTCCTATTTTTGTGAAAATTTTAACACTATGCAAGACCTTACACAGGCCCAATGGACAGAACAATTGTCTGGAGATGAAAATGCTGTAATAGTAGACGTTAGAACGGAAATCGAAATTTCTGAAGGGTATATTCCAAATGCGCTTAGCATGGATATTTATAATGCACCGGCGTTTATGGAAAAGGCGAAACAACTTGACCCTGAAAAAAGCTACTATGTGTATTGTAGATCTGGCGGAAGAAGTGCTCAGGCATGTGCCGTTTTTAGATCGATTGGTATCAACAATACTTTTAATTTGTTAGGTGGTTTTTCGGAATGGGAAGGTGAAACAACCACATAAATATAGATTGTATGAAAAAACTCCTTTTTATTCTAATGATAGGTTTGTCCTTTATATTTCAAGCCTGTAACAATACTGATGCTAAGGAGATTCAAATGGTTTCCCCAATTCAGGTGTATGAAGCAGTGTATGGAGAAGACTCCATGCAATTGGTAGATGTTCGAACCGAAGACGAATACAATGTAAGTCATCTTAAAAGCGCACAAAATATTTGTGTAACAAGTAATGACTTTAAAGAAAAAGTAAAAACACTAGACAAGAAAAAACCGGTCTATGTATACTGTAAGAAAGGTGGGCGTAGTGCCAAAGCAGCTGCCATTTTAAAGGAAATGGGCTTCACCAAAGTGTACGACCTCCAAGGTGGATTAACATCATGGCAGGAAGAAGGCTTAGAAACGATACAATAACTCAACCAAATATAGTTAAGTTACTTAAAACCCTGAAAGACTTCTTTCAGGGTTTTTTGTTATGGAAAAAAACGCCTATTTTTAGAACATGATTCAACGGTTCTAGTCTCCCCTGTAGCCGTTATGTATTGCGCATATCAACAGTAAAAAAGGTGTAAAATCACTCTTTCCATATAGAAATGGGGAAATCAACAAAAATTAAATTATGAAGCCACTCTGTTTCGTGCTCATGCCTTTTGGAGTTAAACCAGATAAACAGGGGCGAGATATCGATTTTAATTATATCTATGAAACACTTATAAAGGTAGCCATTGAAAAATGCGATATGGAACCTATTAGAGCAGATGAAGAACTTTTGGGTGGAACCATTCATAAACCTATGTATGAACGCTTAGTGCTTTGTGATTATGCCATTGCCGATCTTACAACCCTAAACGCGAATGTTTTTTATGAATTGGGATTAAGGCATGCCATAAAAGGATATACTACCATTCCTATTTTTGCCTTTGATGCAGACCTTCCTTTTGATCTTAAAATGCAGAGAACATTACCCTACAAATTGGATGCAAAAGGAAAAATTATTGATGTAGACGCAGCCATTACAATGTTGGCGCAGCACCTTAGACAATGTAAGGAAGACAAAAGCATAGATAGTCCAGTGTTTCAGCTCATTGATGGATGGAACGTTTCTCATAACCTTTCTCTTGAAAAAACGGACGTTTTCAGAAAGCAAGCAGTTTATGAAAATGATGTAAAAGATGAACTCTTTGCCGCCAGAAATAACGAGACTAAAAGAAAAGAAAAGGTACTTCAGGTATTCAAAAAACTTTCCCCGCTCAAAGATAAATCTGTTGGGGTTATTGTGGATCTATTTTTATCATTAAGAGCCGTTGAAGCTTGGAAAGGAATGATCGATTGTTATGAAGAAATGGACGCTCCGGTACAAAAAGTGAAAATGGTTCAAGAACAATTGGCGTTTGCCTACAATAGAGTTAAAGAACACGAAAGAGCGAAAAAAATACTAACAAAATTATTAGAAGATGATGGCTATGACCCCGAGACCAATGGAATTCTCGGGAGAGTATACAAAGACATGTTCAAAGCGGCCAAAAAGAATGGCGATGATTTTGAGGCCAAAGGATATCTGAAAAGTGCAATCAAAAGTTATAAAGAGGGGTTTGATTCAGATTGGCGAGATGCCTATCCTGGAGTGAACTTGGTTACATTGTTAGAAGTAAACGGAGATACCCAAACCTTTAATGAGTACCTACCTGTAGTAGACTTTGCAGTCAAACGAAAAGTAGCGACAACCACACAAGATTATTGGGACCTTGCTACCCTGGCCGAATTGAATATTTTAAAAAGAGACTATGAGCAAGCGGGAGATTATCTAATGGAAGCAATTCCTCTGGTTCCAGACAAAGCAACTTGGATGTTTGACACCACCGCAGATAACTTTCAAATGATACTTGATGGAAGAATCGAAAACGAAAATGCCGATGGGAAACTCATTCCTCTAATTACGCATCTCAGAAAACTAACAGATAAAAACAAGAAAAAATAATTAAAGACATTATATGAAAACACTCGCCGAACATCTCGACCCATCCAATGGACCAAAAAGAATCCTAGCACTCGATGGAGGAGGAATTAAAGGAGCACTCACATTGGGGTATCTTAAGGAAATCGAAACCATTGTTAGAGAAAAGGAACAAAATCAGAACCTGCTATTATGTGATTACTTCGATCTAATAGGTGGGACTTCTACGGGTTCTATTATAGCGGCCGGATTGGCCATAGGAATGACCGTAGATCAACTTAAGGATCTCTATATGGATCTAGGCGGAAAAATATTCGGTGAGAAGCGAAGCTGGTGGAAACCCTGGGAAACATGGAAGTTCCTACAAGCACAGTACGACTATACCGCATTAAAGGAGAGTCTTCAAAACACCTTTGGGGATACATTGCTGGGAGGCCCCGAAATTAAAACGGGTTTATGTATTGTCGCCAAGCGGGCAGATACCAATAGTACGTGGCCCATCATAAACCATCCAGATGGTAAGTTCTTTGATTCGGAAGATGGACGCAATAGTCAAATTCCACTATGGCAGGCTGTACGCGCTAGTAGCGCCGCTCCAACCTACTTTGTGCCGCAAATGATCGACGTAGGTAACAATCAAAAGGCTGCATTTATAGATGGAGGAGTGAGTATGGCGAATAACCCGTCCTTGCAGTTACTGATGGTCGCCACACTAAAAGGATTCCCTTTTGGATGGAAAATGGGGGAAGATAATTTAGAGGTGGTTTCTGTTGGAACTGGTTACAGTATTTTTTCTAAAAAAACGAGCGAAATCGAAGAGGCTTGGATGAAGGATTGGGCTCAAAATGTCCCTAATATGCTCATGCAAGATGCCAGTTGGCTCAACCAAATTGTCATGCAATGGATGTCCGATTCCCCTACGGCCACCGATATTGATATGGAAATTGAAAAGATGGAAGGAGATTATATTGGCGGTAAGGCGCAGATTAAGTATTTACGATATAACTTTCCTATAACCGTAGAAACCCTAAACGAATTAGGGTTTGATAAAACATTTACAGATGAAGATGTAGAAAGCCTCATTGAAATGAGCAATGCCGAAAACCGATATGAACTATATGAAATTGGAAGAAAGGCTTCCGTAGAAATTAACAAAGACCATTTTTAATCTGTTATACTCCTATGAAAATATTTATTGGATCGTCTACAGAAAGCAAAGAATATGCGCAAACCATTGTAGATATATTAGCTGTAGATCACGAAGTTATTCCGTGGTGGAGAGGTGATGTTTTTGAGACAGGAAAATTCTACCTAGAAAGCCTCCATAAGATTAAAGATAAGGTAGATGCCGCATTAATGGTATTTGGAGAGGATGATAAGGTGATTTCGCGCGGGAAAGAACAAGTAGCTGCCAGAGACAATGTTCTTTTGGAATATGGACTTTTTTCAGGGGTATTGGGGCGAGAAAATGTTGCGGTGGTTCGAATAGGAGACCCTAAAGTTCCTTCAGATTTGTTAGGATTGAAATGCCTGGAATTCAAGAAGGGAGTGAATGAGCATGATCATATTACAAGGAATAAGACCAAAATTAAAAACTGGGTGGCTGGAATTATACCTGTTCCCAAGATTGGACAAATTGAAACAAAAAAACAAGTGTACACCTATGTGCTTAATAGGCTGAACCCCTATCAAGATATTTCTTTGACACGTCGTTTTTTGCAACAATTGCCTTCTAATACAAGGCTTACCAAGATTAGCGATATAGTCAACCCACTTAAGGAATTGATTCATAATTATGTTAGTGAATTTATCAAACCAGACATGCGAGTCTATTTTGCGTATAAGCTGATTAATAAGAAGAATGCAGCAGAAAATCAACATTATGGAATTGGTATTTCCTTTTCAGAACAAGATGAAGAATGGATAGAGGGCATTCAGTTTGGAATTCCATCCAATGTAAATCATGTGTTTCATAGTAGGAGTATTGAAGATGTTGAAGATGCCGAAAAACAAATTAATAGTGATATTAGACAAAATTACCAGATCAGTGATGAAGGAAGCGTAATTGCATTACCTATATTATATGGAGATGAAGAGAATTCAGGAGAGTGTATAGGTGTGGTAGGAATTAGTTCACCTAGAAAAAAAGAAGCATCTAATGCTGATTTTCAGGGCTTGGCACACGAATTACGCATACTCTTTTCTGCGTTGTTCTATTCATATGGAAGATTCCTGCAAAAGAAATTGGAATATTCGAAAGTGGTTGAAAAAATGCTTTTAGAAATTGAGAATCATTTCGAAACAAAATTTGGACGCTAATAACAAAGTCAAATAAACGAACCCTAAAAGAAGCCTTTTGGGGTTTTATTTTTGAAGTAAGGTAATGTGTAAATATTCTTAGTATCGCTCTTGGATTTCAATAAGGATTGCAACTACAAAACACAAACCGATACTCGCCATAACTAATAAACCGACTCCCATAAAATTAAAATTATAAAGTTATGTAGCTAAAGATAGTAAAAAGAATGAAAAAGTGACGTCTAGCTATTATAAACACAATCGCCAATTTTTAAAAATTGGTGACTAAAAACAGCAAAACCCAATCAAGCAAACTTGTTGGATTTATTAGTACTAATAGGTGTCAACGTAATATGTATTAAGTTAATTATTTCAAAAATTGGATAGCTTTCTAAGCGAATAGCATAATTTTAAGTAAGCTAAAACAATGAAATAATGAAAATCAATTATATAATCTTTGCATGCTGCTTGTTATTCACGGTAACGTCCTATTCTCAGGGCCTTAAAAACGCAACCAATAAAGAGTATAAAGGAGTTCCGTTTATTGTGACTACACCCGATGGTTATTCGAAAGACCAGATATATCCAACTATTATTTTTCTTCATGGGGGAGATCGATCGAACACCAAACATCATCCTACCAAATATGCCTACAAATCGGGAATAGACTTTCCGTTTATAGTAATTGCGCCCTCATGTACTTCAGGCTGCTCTTGGTCTAGGGTGGATCTGGAAGGAATGCTTCAGCTTTCTTCCAAAGAATTTTCGATAGATCCCAACCGAATCTATTTAACCGGATATAGTATGGGTGGTGCAGGAGCTTGGGCTAATCTTAAAAAGATTGCACCATTGCTTGCGGCGGCGGCCCCACTGGCCCCAGCTGGGGGTTCTACTTCAGATCTATGTAGCGCGAAAGACCTTCCAATTCGTGTGTATCACGGAACTGCGGACTCTGGGCATGAAAATAGTCGGAACATGGTCAAAAAGTTGAAAGAATGCGGATCTCAATCGGCTGAGCTAATATCACTGGAAGGTGCCGGACATGGTATTTGGCCTGGGATATTTTCGGACGAGTCGTTTTATTCATGGCTTCTTGGCAATTCGAAAGGTTGAAAATCTTGGGAGGCTAATGGAGGGAGTACCTTTCGGTGATCCCTAGTAGTTCTGGTGTTGTAGGTAAAATTACTAGTTCTTGATAATTATTGGTTTGGTCATGATAATTGATATCCTTAATTGACTAAATTAGTCAGATGGAAATCTTATTTAATGAAATTAAGGCACGGAAAGATTTAAGGTCGATGGTTTTATTATCCACTTATTTTTTACAAACCTTAAAGAACAATGATAATCCAAGCTTTGATAGCTATGAGATTGACGATTACCTGAGAGATTCTTTCAAAGTTGAATCTTCAGATAATGAAATAAATAGAGCATCTGAGTATCTTGAGAGTGAAAAGCTTCTTGAATGGGTGGGTAATACAGGTCCTTTTAAACTGAGTCATTATGGTTTAAAAACTGTTGAAGAGTTTATTGAAAAAATGTATGTTGCAACCATAAATGATGAAGAATTCAGATCTCAATTAGATGAAGTATTTGGAGATATTGAAGTTCAAAGACCCTACGATAGCACGCAAGACAATGATGTTAAGAAAAGTGTCATAGCAAATATTATTTCACATTTGATTGTTAATGTTCCTCAATATTTGGATAGGCTAAAGGATCTAATATAACTGCAATTTTTTCGAGAGAAGAGTCCTTGGCTGTTGGTCAAATGAAATAAGGGAGTACCTACTGTGATCCCTAGTGGCTTCGGTCCTGTAAATGCAAACCCTACATTGCTTTGCAATGCAGTGTTGTGTTTTTTTCGTTTTCGAAAACAAGTTTCCTCAGCTTCCAAAACACAAAACCCTGCAACTTTTGTTGCAGGGTTTGCGCTTAATCGTGGAGCCGGAGGGATTACCTACTGTGATCCCTAGTTGCTGCAATGTTGCAAATACAACTGCAAATTTTTTTATAAAAATTAGTGTCTAAAAACAACAAAACCCAATCAAGCAAACTTGTTGGGTTTTATATGTTTTCATTCACAACGCAGTTGTGAGTGTAGTGGAGCCGGAGGGATTTAATATTCCTGAAGTTCCCATACTGCAAATAGAAATCTCTTGGTTGCTTTACAACCAAATGTCTCCAAACAAAAAATGCCTCAAAAGCGAGCTTTCGGGCATTTTTATACTTGAATCCATGGCAGAGATTTCTGCTTGATTGTGGAGCCGGAGGGATTCGAACCCTCGTCCAAACGTGCAATCATACTACTTTCTACATGTTTAGTTTTCATTTAGATTTTTGTCCGCTTGCCGGTCGAAAACTACCAACGCACAGCTTAGCTTCAATTAGGTTTCGCAAGTGTATCAAAGCCCTACACAAGCTAGGTTTACTTTTACGAAGTCACTAAATCAAAAACCGCAAACCAAGGTGTTTGAGTGACTTCCTGCTTGCCCACCTAGTGGGCCGAGGCGTAATTCTACTATAATTCGAATTATGCAGCTAGGGCGTAGTTATTCTCGCCGTTTAAAAAGTGTGAAATATGATATTTACGAGCTATATCCCAGCGCTCGACATGCTTACAATACAATTAGACCCGCTGTCAAAACCAGTCGGCCCCTGTAATTTTCAATGAACATTTCTATGGCGTTCCTCGCAAGGTGCTCGGGCGGGCTTTCGGCCATACACGGTATGTCGCCTCAATCCCTAACGCAGTTCCCACCAACTTCCCAAATTGGAAAGTGAAGGGCGACAAAGATACATTAAAACGCTATCTTTGCACGCTATATAACACAACAAAAAGTATTCCAATATGGCTGTAACCTTCGCTATCATTACAGAACGCAAAAATCCACCCGATAGACGCGTCGTTTTTTCACCCGAAAAGTGTGCAGAGTTGCTGGATCATTATCGTGAAGCATCCATTATGGTAGAGTCTTCGGGAGTACGGGTTTTTTCAGATCAAGCTTATAAAGATTGGGGCTTCGATGTAAAAGAAGATGTTTCAGAAGCGGCCGTCATGATTGGCGTCAAAGAAGTTCCACTGGATGCTTTAATTCCGAATAAAAAATATTTCTTCTTCAGCCACACCATCAAAAAACAACCCTATAACAGAAAATTGCTCCAAGCAATTCTAGCTAAAAATATTGAACTCTACGATCACGAAACTATCATACGAGAAAATGGAGCACGACTCATAGGTTTTGGACGTTATGCGGGACTTGTTGGGGCCTACAATGGTTTTAGAGCCTTAGGACTTAGAGATGGACTCTTTGAACTGCCAAAAGTGGAAAATTTGACAGATTTGGACGCCGTTAAGGCAGAACTCGATAAAATCACCTTGCCAAATATTAGAATTATACTTTCCGGAACTGGAAAAGTGACACGTGGTGCTAAAGAGATTTTAGATCATTTGGGTATTAGTGAGGTTTCAGATACTGTTTTTCTCACTTCAAAATTCACAGAACCTGTGTACTGTCTCATTGATGTAATGGAATACAACAAACGCAAAGACGGTAAGGCAGGGGATAAGTTTGAATTTTACAAAGACCCATC
>Ga0316204_10005582_pt1 | contig 20522 bp, 18 predicted proteins | sample 6monrhotite_MG_2_FD_205661 | JGI IMG/M metagenome (GOLD analysis project Ga0316204, IMG submission 205661) | Microbial mat bacterial communities from mineral coupon in-situ incubated in ocean water Damariscotta River, Maine, United States -... | ecosystem: Environmental > Aquatic > Marine >...
CTGAACTCCGGTCATCGAGGTTGCGATTGCGTGACGAATTAAACGATTGGCGTTCAGACCCATACAGCCCCTGCGTGGTTTCGACCTCAACGTGGTCAGGGGGCAGTTCGTCGATAAAGCGTGATGGATAGGCGCTTTGCCATTTGCCGTAAATCCGGCGATTGGCGGCAAACAGGATGCGCGCCCGGCGTCCGGCCCGGGTGATGCCCACATAGGCGAGCCGGCGTTCTTCCTCCAGCCCACCGGCGCCGCCTTCATCGAGTGCGCGCTGATGGGGGAACAAACCTTCCTCCCACCCCGGCAGGAAGACGGTTTCGAACTCCAGCCCCTTGGCCCCATGAAGGGTCATCATTGTGACCTTGTCATCGGACGCGGACTCTTCATTTTCCATGACCAGACTGACGTGTTCGAGAAACCCCCCGAGATTCTCGAACTCTTCCAAGGCGACGATCATCTCCTTGAGATTGTCGAGCCGCCCCGGCGCTTCCGGCGCCTTGTTGTCGCGCCACATGGCCGTATAGCCCGACTCATCCAGAATAATACCAGCGAGTTCTGCGTGATCCATGGTTGGAACCAGAGAGCGCCAGCGTGAAAAATCGATCATCAGATCAGACAAGGTTTTGCGCACCTTGGGTTTGAACTCATCCGTTTCGATCAGTTGTAAGACGGACCGAGTCAGGGGCAGCCCTTCGGCGCGGGCGTATTGGTGAATGGTCTGCATGGCGGCCTTGCCGAGACCGCGTTTGGGCAGGTTGACGATACGTTCGAACGCGAGATCATCATCGGGTTGAACGGTGACCCGCAGATAGGCGATGGCGTCGCGGATTTCCTGTCGTTCATAAAACCGTGCCCCACCAATGACCCGATAAGGAATGCCCAGTGTAATCATGCGTTCTTCAAATTCACGGGTCTGGAAGCTGGCGCGGACAAGGATGGCGATCTCGTTCAGTAGGTTGCCCCTGGATTGTAAGCTTTCGATCTCGTCGCCGACGGTGCGGGCCTCTTCCTCGCCATCCCAAACCCCCTGAACCTTAACCTTTTCCCCCTCATTGATGTCCGTCCACAAGGTCTTTCCCAATCGCCCCTCATTATGGGAAATCAGGCCCGACGCAGCGGCCAGGATATGGGGGGTGGAGCGGTAATTGCGCTCAAGGCGAACGATCTCCGCCCCCGGAAAATCATCTTCAAAACGAAGGATATTGCCGACTTCGGCACCCCGCCATGAGTAAATGGACTGGTCATCGTCACCGACACAGCAGATATTTCGATGCGTTTGCGCAAGCAGTCGTAACCACAGGTACTGGGCGACGTTGGTATCTTGGTACTCATCGACCAGAATGTAGCGAAATTGGTTTTGAAAGCTGGCAAGGATCTCCGGATTTTCCTTGAACAGCTTCAGACAGAGCAACAAAAGGTCCCCGAAATCTGCGGCGTTCAGGACCTGAAGACGGCTCTGGTACTCCGTATAGAGGGATAGGATGCGACCCTCCGCTGTATCGGCGCCTTCTGCGGCACTGACCTTATTCGGCGTCAGTCCCCGGTCTTTCCAGCGCTGAATGACCCCGGCAATGGCCCGTGCCGGCCAGCGTTTGTCATCCAAATCATGAATATCGACCAGTTGTTTGATCAACCTGATCTGATCATCCGTATCCAGAATGGTGAAATTGGGTTTCAGACCGGCAGCTTCCGCATGGTTGCGCAGCATCCGCGCACCAATGGCGTGAAAGGTTCCGACCCACCAGCCTTCAACCGGGCGGTTAACCAGTCCGGCGACCCGATCTTTCATTTCCCGCGCGGCTTTATTGGTAAAAGTCACGGCAAGAACTTCCCAAGGGCGTGCCTTGGCCTGCATCAGGATATGGGCCATTCGCGTCGTCAGCACACGGGTCTTGCCGGTACCGGCGCCAGCCAGCACGAGCACCGGCCCATCAATGGCCTGCACGGCTTGCAACTGGGTGTCGTTCAGGGTCGACAGATAGGCCGCTGGTGTTGCCGGGCTGAGTGGGGAAGGGCTGGAGGCAGCTTCGGTAAGATCAAAAGGGTCGGACATGGGACTTTATAGCATGCCCGAGTGGATAGGCCATCACGCGATGCTGCAAAGCGGTAATTTGATGCTGTTATTATGGGTCTCACAAGCAATGAGAAATTTCTCAGGTATGGTGAGAATTGTCTGCGGTTAAGGGCATGACGGAAGTTATGTTGAGGGAGCCCTTATGTCTCTTCTTTGATCTTGCCCGGTTTTAGTGGACGGTCAAAAAGATCCGGTTGACTGTTGTTCGAAGTCATCCGGGCTCATGTAGCCAAGGTAACTGCGGACCTTTTTATATCACATTTCAATTTTCTACAAAAAATGACTGATGCTGTTTGGACAGGTGCCTGCATATATAGGTGATATACTGGAGAAGGTTAAACCAAGACGGACATGCATTTGTTGGGTTTTTTATTGATGCTTATATTTCCGAAATTATTCCATTGATTAGCCGCATGTTAAAATAATTCCCATACCGGGAACGTTTATCTTGTTCCCTTTTTGGGAATAAGTTATACTTCTTAATGAGAATAATTTCGAGAACAACCTTGAGTGATTTCTGGAAAGGTCCGAATCATGGTGATTCAGAGGTTCCTTTAAGGTCATGGTTCGATGAGGCGAAGAATGCTGATTGGGCTGGCCCCGCCGATGTTAAAGCGCTCTATCGTTCCGCATCATTTGTTGGAGATCGAGTTGTCTTCAACATTGCCGGGAACAAATATCGACTGGTCGTCTATATCAACTATCCCTATCGGGTAATCTATATTCGTTTTGTTGGAACCCACAAAGCCTATGATAAAATCATCGTGGAGGATGTCTGAAATGTCTATTAAGCCAATTAGAACCCGCAAAGACTACAGAGATTCCCTCATTCGGATAGAAGGATTGATGAACGCGAAATTCGGGACACCCGAAGGGGACGAGCTGGATATTCTGTCAGAACTTGTGAACCTCTATGAAGAGCGGGAGTTTCCTATTGATCCTCCAAATCCGGTTGACGCGATTTTGTTTCGCCTTGAGCAAATGCAATTAAAGAAGGTCGCCTTTGGTAAACTTATTGGCTCTCCTTCTCACGCCTCGGAGGTATTGAACTTCAGACGACGTCTCTCAATGTCCATGGCGCAAAAACTTCATCAAGAATGGCACATTCCTGCCGATGTGTTGCTGCAACCATATGAATTGTCTAAAAACAGCTAAGGACTCCGACAGTCATTGCTGTGGAGTTGATCAGGTTCAAGAATTTTAACGAACCCCAATAAATCTGTTGATATCCCCACTGATTATTAGTTCTTTTTTAAAGGGGGGCAGAACGTGATCGCTCTGCCCCTCGAAGTCAGATATCAACTTGTTCGGCAATCTCAATTGCATCATCTACCTCAATTCCAAGGTATCTGACCGTACTTTCGACCTTGGTGTGCCCTAACAGCAGTTGCACCGCTCTGAGGTTTCCGGTCTTGCGATAAATCAGCGTGGCCTTCGTTCGTCTCATCGAGTGGGTGCCAAACAGGGACGGGGCCAACCCGATCATTTCGGCCCACTGTGACACCAAACGGGAATATTGCCGGGTCGACAAATGGTAGTCGTTACCACCGTGCCCATTGAACAGAAAATCACCGGGCCTTTTATTCTTGGTGGCGAGATAGCTATCTACCGCCTGGCGGGTCTGCTCCGTTATCTCAAACGTAACCGGTCGCCCTGTTTTCCTTTGGCGTATAGTCGATCGGTCGATGGCGTAACCGTGCGGAGCAATATCTTCGATCTTTAGCCGTACCACGTCGCAGCCTCTGAGTTTGCTATCGATAGCGAGGTTGAAGAGAGCTAAATCCCGGGCACGCTTTTCAAGTTGTAACGTCGTCCGTATCGCCCAGACATGCTTAAGTTGAAATGGCGGTTTTTGCCCCGTCAGTTTTCCCTTATTCCAAGGTGGCTTATAGGTATTTGGTTTCCTAAATAATCGCATGATCTTTCTCCTTTCCGCGAAAGAAGAAGCATGCGCCTAAATCAGCATCGAAACAGATATTTCGACCGCTTTACCCCTAGAAACGGTCCCCAAACTATCCCGTACTTCCAGATTTTCGCAACACCGACAATGGCCGCCTTTGGCACAAAATCCCCGTCAACCCACGGTCCGACTCATGTCCGCAACTGCTCGGGAAGCGGAAGTCCGACACCTGATATTCAGGTCGCGCTTTTTTGCAACTTTTGGTATTGGAGGATTGTCTGCGTTTTTCCGGGAGGCTTTATCTGTAACTTCGGGATATCCCATGAATTGTCCTGAAACGGATCAATACCTGTGATGCCTCACCCTTATTCACCATGTTCTTCATGGCGCATTTCAAGCAGGGCGCGGTTATAGGCGGCCATGACGTCGCGCTGATGGACACAGCCCTTGAAGATCATGGTGTCCGGGTCGGTGACCACGGCGATATGTTCTTCTCCCACATCCCGCATCAGCCCCAGCGCCGTTTCAAGGTCATCTTCCGGGGTCAGGATGGGGGGGTGCAGACGGGTCACGTCTTCCGCCCGGATCAGGTCATCGACATCATGGTCAAAAGCCGATGTGCTCAAATCCGCCAGCGTAATGGTGCCGTAGAGCTCTCCTGAACGTTTGACGACAAACAGCTCGCCCCAGCGGGATTGTTGCAGTTCCATACGCAGGTCCTGAATGCAGACATCGCGATAAACGGTTTCCGCATCATCGGAGATGACCTGGGAAATTCGACGTGATCGCATGACTTCGGTCTCGAACCCTTCCTTCACATCAAGGCCACGGCGTTTAAGTTGTTGGTTAAAGAAGGACCGACCGTAAAAATGATGAGTGATTTCAGATGCCGCGACGACCGCCAGCATGACGCCCAAAGTCAGGCCGTAGTTACTTGTCATTTCGAAAATAATCAGGGTCGTTGATATGGGGGCGCCCAGAACCGCCGCAGCAACGGCCCCCATGCCGACCATGGTATAGGCGGCTGGACCCGATGAGTATTCAGGGAAAACCTGGGTCGCGATGATCCCAAAGGCACCCCCGACCATGGCGCCGATGACAATCGATGGACTGAAGACGCCGCCGCCAAACCCGAACCCGATGCTTATGGCGGTGGCGAGAATTTTGGCGAGTCCGATGGCAACCAATAGGATCAGGGAGATTTCGGTTAAAAGTGCGGATTCTGTGACCCCGTATCCGACGCCCAGCACCTGGGGAAATACAAGGGCGATCAGCCCCACCCCGAAACCACCGATCATGGGGCGAATCCAGGAAGGGAACGGAAGTTTCAGGGCCACATCCTGAGCCACAAAAATTGTCCGCATGAAAATAATCGCGGCGACGCCGGAAACGATGCCCAGCAGGACAAAGGCTGGAAATTCGGTGAACGACGTCAGGATGTCGACTTCAAAAGCAAAGGCCGGGAAATCACCGAAATACTCCCGTGATAAAGCCGTCGATGCGACACTGGCAATAACGATAGGCGCGAAGGCTTTCAGTGCGTAATGGCCGACGACAACTTCGCTGGCAAACAGGGCACCGGCGATGGGCGCGTTAAACGACCCGGCGACGGCGGCGCCAACCCCGCAACCGATCAGTGTGCGGGTCAGCGAACGGGTCAGGTGCAGCCGACGTCCCAGCCAGGCGCCAAGGCTGGCACCGATGTGAACGGCAGGGCCTTCACGTCCGACCGACGCCCCGCCACCAATTGACAAGGCGTTGACGATGGCGACCTTAAGGCCGACGCGTGACGACATGCGCCCACCGTGAAGGGCGTTGGCCTCAATGACATCGGCGACGCCTTGCGGACGGTGGTCAGGAAGGAAACGATAGATGATCAATCCGATGATCAGTCCCGTCGCCGTCGGCACGGCCAGCACCTGCCACCAGGGCAGTCCAAGAACAGCCTGAAGGAGGTTTTCCGAACCGGAATTAAAAAGCCCGAGCTGGACGACCTGGATGAATTCACGAAAGATGATGATTGCCAGGCCGGTCGCGCAGCCGACGATGATCCCCAGTGCCGACAACACCAGATGGTCGTTGCGGAGCACATTGCGAAAGCGCAATAAAATGCGCATGTAAGTGAAACGTGACTTTGCCATAGCTTTATAGGTCACGAGTATAATCAGATATCGTCAGAAAATCCTTTATAAATCAAACGGGTATTAGATTTTTTTTAAGCGCTCTCTGATGCGGCGGAATGGGCGCCGGTGAAGCGGGAATCGAGTGAATACCCGGCTGACCGGACAGTGCGGATCAAATCGTCTTTTCCACCTGAATTGAGGGCCTTTCGCAGGCGTCGGATATGGACGTCAACGGTTCTTGATTCAACATAGATGTCCCGACCCCAGACCTTATCGAGCAACTGTTCGCGGGAATAGACGCGGCCCGGTTTTTCGAGAAAGACCCTCAGTAAACGGAATTCCGTCGGTCCCAGTTTGACAGGAACCCCATCGCGGGAAACCAGATGTTCCTCAAGATCCATGGAGATATCCGCGAAGTTGAGCACGTCAGCCAGGCTTTCGGGATTGCTCCGGCGCAGCAGGGCACGAATTCGAGCAATCAACTCGGCCGGGGAATAGGGTTTGACCATATAATCGTCTGCGCCGGTGTTGAGACCGCGAACCCGGTCCGGGTCCTCGCCCTTGGCCGTCAGCATGATGACTGGCAGGTGACGGGTTTGGTAATTGGCTCTGATCTGGCGGCAAATTTCGATCCCCGACAGATTGGGCAGCATCCAGTCTAGGATAATCAGGTCAGGGGTTTCATCGAGAATGGCCGCGATTGCCTCGTCTCCGTCAGCGGTCAGTGTGGTCTCAAATCCAGCACTGGTCAGATTGTAAACCAGCATTTCACTAAGTGCGGGATCGTCTTCGACGATCAGGATACGGGTGTTCATGGCTCTGAGCCCTCCGTTTCGACAATGGTATAACTTGACTGGTCATCCTTGGGCCGTCTTTCAGAGGGCACGCTCCCGTGAACCAAAAAGTGAACATTCTCTGCAATGTTGGTCGCGTGGTCGCCAATGCGTTCGATATTTTTGGCGACAAACAGAAGGTGCGTACACGATGAAATGTTGCGGGGGTCTTCCATCATGTAGGTAAGGATTTCACGAAACAGGCTGGTATGCAGCAAATCGACTTCACTATCGCTGTCGCGAACCAAATCCGCCTTGTCGGCGTCCCGTGCCACATAGGCATCGAGCACATTTTTGATCATCGCCTGGACCTGGGCACCCATGCGCGCAATGGTCTTCGTTGGGCCAATGGGGGGAGTTTGCGAAATGGCGACGGAGCGCTTGGCAATATTTTTGGCATAGTCGCCAATTCGCTCGACGATTCCGGAAGTTTTCAGTGCCGTAATGACGACCCGCAAGTCCTCGGCCATGGGCTGGCGAAGGGCCAGCATCTTAACGGCAAGCTCGTCGACCTCTTTCTCCAGTGCATCAATACGTCTGTCCGAGGCAATCACTTGCTCGGCAAGGGCACTGTCGCGGCGAACCATTGCCTCGATGGCGTCGGCGAGTTGGTGTTCGGCAAGTCCGCCCATCTCGGCGATAATGTTGTCCAGCTTGTTCAAATCTTCATCAAATGCACGGACGATATGTTCAGATGTCATTGTTTTTACCTCATTCTATCCAAATTAACCGAAGCGCCCGGTAATATATTCCTGCGTTCGGGTCTCCTTTGGAGTGGTGAAAACCTGTTCGGTGTCCCCGACCTCAATCAGTTTTCCCAAATGAAAGAAAGCTGTGCGTTGGGAAACACGCGCCGCCTGTTGCATGGAGTGGGTAACAATTGCGATGGTGAAATTACTTTTCAACTCATCCATAAGCTCTTCAATTTTGGCCGTTGCGATCGGGTCCAGCGCCGAACAGGGTTCGTCCATCAAAATCACTTCCGGCTCGACGGCGATGGCTCTGGCAATGCATAAGCGCTGTTGCTGCCCCCCGGAAAGCCCGGTTCCAGGTGACTGCAGCCTGTCCTTCACTTCGCCCCAAAGCCCGGCGCGTTCAAGACTGGACTGAACGATGTGGTCCATCTCCGATTTATTGGCGGCCAGACCGTGAATTTTGGGACCATAGGATACATTATCGTATATGGATTTCGGAAACGGATTTGGTTTCTGAAAAACCATGCCGACGCGCGCCCTGAGGTGCACGACGTCAATCGATTTGTCGTAAATATTCAGATCATCAAGCAGGATGTCCCCTGACACCCGACAGGTGTCAATCGTTTCATTCATACGATTGAGGCAACGCAGGAAGGTGGATTTGCCACACCCCGATGGACCGATCAAAGATGTCACCTGATTTGCCGGAATATCCAGATCGATACCGAAAAGCGCCTGATTGTCACCATAATACACTGAAAGTGCACGCACCTTGAGCTTGGTTGGTGCGACAGGTTGTGGCAGGGCCTCCGCCAGGTGACTTGACGATTGTAGATTTTGGTTCATGAGCATTATCCTTAGCGCCCTACCACTTGGTTTCAAATTTTTTGCGCAATACGACGGCCGCTGCGTTCATCATGATGAGGAACCCCAACAGCACAATGATAGCGCCAGAAGTCCGCTCGACGAAGGCCCGCTCAGGGCTGTCAGCCCACAGATAAACCTGTACTGGTAAAACTGTTGCCGGGTCAGTTATGCTGCCCGGAACATCGACGATAAACGCCACCATGCCGATCATCAACAAAGGAGCCGTCTCACCAAGCGCCTGCGCCATCCCCAGAATCGCCCCGGTCAGCATGCCCGGCATGGCCAGCGGCAGAACATGGTGTGAAACGGTCTGGATGCGCGATGCGCCCATGGCAAGTGCGGCTTCCCGGATAGATGGCGGCACGGCTTTCAGGGCGGCACGACCGGCAATGATAATCGTCGGCAGGGTCATCAGCGCCAGCACCATGCCGCCGACAAGTGGCGCCGAGCGTGGCAGTCCGAAGAAATTGAGGAAGATCGCAAGCCCCAACAGGCCGAAGACGATTGAGGGAACTGCAGCGAGATTATTGATATTCACTTCAATGATCTGGGTTAGGCGGTTTTTCGGCGCGAACTCTTCCAGATAGACGGCGCTGGCAATCCCGATGGGGAAGGACAGCAACAGGGTCACCAGCAGGGTAAAGAAGGACCCCACGGCAGCACCCCAGATTCCAGCCAATTCAGGCTCGCGAGAGTCACCATGCGTAAAGAATGTGGTGTTGAAATTTTTCTCAACCAAACCCCGGTCAACCAGCCGCAATAGCCAGACGATCTGTTTGTCGTTAACACGGCGGTCAGATTCAGGACTCTTGGATGAGATTGACCCTTTGTAAAACTGGTCGATATCATCCGACATGGGGAACAGAAACCGCTGGCGCTGGTTAATCAGTGTTGGATCGTCCATCACGGCTTTGCGCAGGGCAAAAGGCGCGCCGGAGCTGATCATGGATGACAGCTTTCGCTTGTCGCTCCGTGATGTCACCTCAGGGAAAAGATCGAACAGGGCCAGGCGCACAAGCTTGCGGTAATTGGCATTGGACAGGACCTCTGGATCACGGGTGCCGTCGGGGTCAATGTCCTGCTCATATAATGTGACATCCAGCTTCACCATGGTTTGGGTGAATGCCGGATAGCCATTGGAGATGATTGTCGAAAACAGTAGTACGACAAAAAACAGGGCGACCACCACGGCGCTGATCCCATAGAGTTTGAACCGCCGTTCGGCTGCATAACGTTTCTTGAGGCCCGCCGCGACCAGCTCGCTTTTGCGATTCCGGTCCAGAGCGCTCTGCGGAAGGGAAGGCGTCGCGTCAGTCATATTGCTCTCTATATTTATTTACAGTGATCAGCGCGATGATATTAAGGATGAGTGTGACGACGAAAAGCATGAGCCCCAATGCAAACGCCGCCAGTGTCTTGGCGCTGTCAAATTCCTGATCGCCGACCAGCAGGGTGACGATCTGGACGGTTACGGTAGTCACCGCCTCAAGCGGATTGACAGTCATATTGGCGCTGAGCCCGGCGGCCATAACGACGATCATGGTTTCACCAATGGCGCGTGATGTTGCCAGCAGAAGGCTGCCGACGATACCTGGAAGTGCGGCAGGCAAGATGACCTGGCGAACGGTTTCAGATTGGGTCGCACCCAACCCGTAGGACCCTTCACGCAACGACTGCGGTACAGCGCGGATGACGTCGTCGGACAGCGAAGAGACAAAAGGAATCAGCATGATCCCCATCACCCCGCCCGCGACCAGTGCCGATTCTGAAGACACCAGCAAGCCCGCGGATTCTCCGGCTTCCCGGAAAAATGGGGCGACGGTCAGGGCGGCAAAAAATCCGTAGACCACGGTCGGAATTCCGGCAAGGATTTCGAGAACCGGTTTTACCGTGCTGCGAATTTTAGACGGCGCGTATTCAGCCATATAGATTGCGGACATCAGGCCGACAGGGGCCGCGACACACATGGCGAGAAATGAAATCAGCAGGGTTCCGGCAAAAAGCGGGATCGCCCCGAATAGTCCAGTGCTGCCCACCTGGTCTTTTCGCAACGCCGTTTGGGGGCTCCACTCCAGTCCGAACAGGAAATCCATATAGGGAACTTTGGTAAAAAACCGCGCCGTTTCAAATATCAGTGAAAAGACGATTCCGATCGTCGTCAGAATTGCGACGCCGGAACACAGCATCAAGACGATAAGCAAAATACGTTCAACCGAATTGCGGGCGCGCAGCGCCGGGTTAATTTTTTTCTGTGTCCAGATGAAACTGCCGGCGAATACGGCCAGAACGACGGCCAGCATTGTAACCGTGCCGGTTTGTTTGAAATCCTTATAGTTTTCCGCCGCTTCAATCAGCCAGGGTTCGGGGGCGCGGGCAACAATATTTCCCGTCGCCAGATTTCGGATGTCGTTACTGATCAAAGAGAGAGTTGAGGCATCCGCGTTCCGTAGAGTCTCAGGAAGCGACGATAGTGCAAGAGAAGCCGTGATGCTGCCCTCAAGTGCCGTCCAGATGCTGGCGATGGCGAAGGCTGGGATGGCACACCAGAGAGCGGCAAAATACCCGTAATAATTTGGCCGCGAATGCAGCCGTTTTCCCTGGTTGTCGGCGGTGTTAACCGCATGCGACCTTCCCGTCACGAAACTGAACGTCGTCAGAATGAGCAGAACGAGGAAAATGAATGAAGTAGACATAAATGAAATCGCGAAAAATAAAGTGATAAAAAAACTGCCCGGACATGTAAATCATGTCCGGGCAGGCAGCGCGTGTTTATCTTACATGCTTACATTTGTCTTCAATGCAGCAGCGTCCTTTTGATATTTTTTTCTTTCGGCTTCCGGCATGGGGATCAGACCTTTGTCGGCCAGATACCCTTCGTCGCCCCAGGCTTTTTCGCTGGTGAACTCAGCCAGATACTCTTTGATGCCAGGGATCGTTCCAGCGTGAGCGTTCTTTACGTAGAAGAACAGCGGGCGGGAAACGCCATAGGCACCAGAGGCAATGTTTTCAAAGGTCGGGGATTTGCCGTCGACCAGACTGCCCTGAACCTTGTCAGCGTTCTGGTCAAGGAAGCTAAAGCCGAAAATACCAAAGGCTTTCGGGTTGGCTTCCAGTTTACGAACGATCAGTACATCGTTTTCACCAGCTTCGATGAATGCACCGTCTTCACGGATCGAGTGGCAGATTGCTTTGTATTTTTTCTTATCTTTTTTCTTCATGGCCTTGATGAAATCGAATTTCTTGCAGCCACCTTCCATTGCCAGCTCGACAAATGCGTCACGTGTACCGGACGTCGGGGGCGGGCCGAGAACTTCGATTTTCTGGTTCGGCAAAGACTTGTCGATGTCGCTCCAGTTTTTGTACGGGTTGGCCATCAGGCCGCCTTTTCCGTTCGGAACGTCTTTGGCCAGGGCCAGGAAGATGTTTTTCTTGGAGAGCTTGGCGAGCGGAGCGGTCTTGGAGTTGGCAATGACGATGCCATCGTAGCCGACTTTAATTTCCGTAATCTCGGTGATGCCATTTTTGGCACAACGTTCGATTTCGGATTTTTTGATGGCGCGTGATGCGTTAGTGATGTCCGGGTGTTCGGTGCCGATCCCGGAACAGAACAGCTTGAGGCCGCCACCTGAGCCGGTGCTCTCGATGACAGGCGTCTTGAATTTTGTGGTTTTTCCGAACTGTTCGGCAACGACGGTCGCGAACGGATAAACCGTGGATGAGCCGACAATGCGAATTTGGTCACGGGCCTGAGCAAGTCCTGCAAATCCCGAAACAACAACGGCGGCGGTCATCCCGGCGACGATTGATTTTGATAACATTAATATCTCCTGTTTTGGTAAACCATCTTGAGGCGTATCAGTCTCGATGGCCGCACATTAGGAGACGCAGGATTCTTATTTGTGACGAAAAGATGAACGTTTTGTGACATGCCGATTCCGCTCCTCATGGCCGTGTCATAAAAGAGTATTTTGCATGACGAAGAAGATGCCGGCGGCCAAAAATGCTGACAAGGGAACAGTCACTAACCAGGCCGCAACAATGGTCAACAGGTGCTGGCGGCGTACCAGTTTACGCCATTTTCGGCTTTCCTCCGGTGATTGCTGATTTCCCTGTGCCTCGGTTTTGGCGTCGGGCTCTTTAATGACCTTGCCATGATTGATGTGGGTGTTTCGCGACGTTTGCCATTCACGGAAAAACCCAACGCCGAAAATTGCCCCGACGGCAATGTGAGTAGAACTGACGGGTAGCCCCAAGGCGGTGGCAATGATAACCGTGACAGCGGCTGACAGCGCAACACAATAGGCCCGCATGGGATTAAGCCGGGTAATCTGTCCGCCGACGGTGCGTATGAGTTTGGGACCAAACAACAATAGCCCAATGCTGATCCCGACGGCACCGACAAACAACACCCAGTTGGGGATACCAACCTTCTTGGCCGAGATGACCCCGGAGGCGGCGCTGTCGACAATCGCAGCCAGAGGCCCAACCGCGTTGGCGACATCGTTGGCGCCGTGGGCAAAAGACAACAGGGCAGCAGCGCAAATCAGCGGAATGTGGAAAAGCTCACGGATCGATTTGTTGCGGTTCTCCATGCCGTCTGCCCGTTTGGCAATCTTAGGGTTTACGATGGCGTAGGCAATCACGGCAACCGCACAGCCAATGGCGATGACCATCCACGGCTCCGGTTTCCAAATTCGCTTAAGGCCCTTCATGCAGAGATAGGCGGTAAAGACGCCGGACATGATGGCGACCAGGATGGGCACCCAGCGCTTCGCCCCGGCGATCTTGTCTTTTTGATAGATGATCCGTGATTTGATGAATGCCAGAAGCAGGGCCGCAACAACACCGCCCAGTACAGGCGATATGACCCAGCTGGCGGCAATCTTGCTCATGACGACCCAGTCAACAACGGCAAAACCAGCCGCCGCAATTCCGGCACCCATGACGCCGCCGACGACGGAATGGGTCGTCGATACGGGCGCGCCGACGTAGGTTGCAAGATTGATCCACAGCGCCGCAGCCAGCAGGGCCGACATCATGGCCGGGACAAAAACCGATGCGTCGGGCAGCAGGGCCGGGTTGATGATGCCCTTTGAAATGGTTGAAACGACATCCCCGCCAGCGATCAGGGCTCCGGCGGATTCGAAAATACCAGCCATGATCAACGCGCCGAACATGGTCAGAGATTTAGCACCGACGGCGGGACCGACGTTATTGGCAACATCATTAGCGCCGATATTCAGCGCCATATATCCACCGATCACACCGGCAGCGACAACGTAGGCCTGATTATCAAGGCCGGTGGTTACCGCATTGGCGATGACCCAGACGACGGCCAGGAACAGCACGGAAAGGCCGACTTTGGTAAAATGCCGAGCAGACTGAGAGGTTGCGCTCTCAATTTGAACCAGTTTGCTTAGGTCTTTGTTGAGTGTTTCTTTATACACGGCGTATCCGTTCTCTAGGCGATTGAACGTTTCAGTTACGCGTACGTTATAAAAAGTTTTTGTTACACTTTTGTGACTCTAGGGCTTCATTGCCGGAATTATTTGCCCTGATGCAGAAATAAGCTACTGACGCGGCAGGGTGACAGAAAATGTCGACCCAACACCTGTTTCGCTTTCAATCTTCAACCGACCGCGGTGGCGGTTGATGATGTGTTTGACGATGGCGAGGCCGAGACCCGTACTAATGGGGCCGTCATCGCCCGATTTACCACGCGCCGGATCGACCCTGTAAAAGCGTTCTGTGAGGCGCGGTAGGTGTTGCCTGGGGATACCTTCGCCCTGGTCGGTTATCTGCACGGTAATCTCCGCATCTCGTGATTTTTTTAGGGCCGATGCCTGATCTATTTTGACATCCACCGTTGTTCCTCGGGCGGAATAATTCACGGCATTTTCAATCAAATTGCGAAACACCTGAAACAGCTGATCCCCGTCTCCGATGATTTCAGGGGCACCTTCCATACCCCGCAATCTGATCGCGATGTCTTTTTTCTCAGCCCGCGCTGTTAAAAGATCAGCGACGCTTTTCAGGGTGTGCGCCAGATCAGTTGTCCCGCGCGGGCGCACGTGCTCGTCAAGTTCGACTCTGGAGAGTGACAGTAAATCGTCGATCAGCCGGTTCATGCGCCCGGCTTCGCGCGCCATAATGCCGAGGAACCGCTCTCTCGCCTTGGCATCGTCTTTCGCCGGGCCCTGCAGGGTTTCAATAAAACCCAATATGGCACTTAGGGGGGAGCGCAGTTCGTGAGACGCATTGGCGACAAAATCAGCCCGCATCTGTTCAGCGCGGACCAGTGCTGTTTTTTCGTGTAGCGTTAACAGAACACCGGCCATGCCGGCCTCCGTCGTTGCGGTGATGACGGGGACCACATGCAAATCGAATACCCGCGCCACGTCCCCGGAAAGGGTCATTTCACCTGATTGGCTCTGACCGTCGCTGAGTGCACGCTCGACAGCGTCGAGAACCTGAGGGTGGCGCAGCGTCAGTGCCAGGTCGGTATTGAGAACGACGCTGTCAAACAGCGCAATCGCGGCGGCATTGGCGTACGTAATCTGGCGGTTGCCGGACACCAGAATGAGCGGGTTGGGTAGAATGTCCAGGACGGCGGGGGATTCAGGATTCATAGGTGTCATTTCTTGTCAGATAAGGCAATCGTGCGGCCGGATTGTTGCGGTTTTCCTAAGCTTTTGTGACCAGTGACCAGCTCGGCCATCTGATTTTGGGCGATCGCCGGAAAGGGCGCAACCCGTCGGGTGTTCAAATCGACATGTAAAATCATCAATTCGTTGGTCGCAACCTGAACCGTTGAGCCGGTTTCAAACATGCGATGAAAGAGATGCAGCCGCTTGGAGTCGGCACCCAGGACCTGGGTGGTGACGGATACCGATGCACCTTCCATGACTTCCTGATCATAGGTCACGTGACTTTCAACAACAAACACCGATCCGCCAGTTTTCTCGCGGTAGGCCATGCCCAGATTGAGGATGTCCTGCACCGCATCCGTGGCGTGGTCAAAAATCAGCACATAAAATGCCACGTTCATATGGCCGTTGTAATCTACCCATTCCGGCAGAACGGTTTCACTGTGCAGGGCCAGGGGGCCAGTGAGTGGGGTGGTAAGGTGTTCGGTCATTTACTCAGCTTTCTTGTCGGCAGTCGGGAACTCGGTCAGTATGAATCTGGCAGTATGCCATGCGGAGGCCGGACGTGCTAAAAATTCAGGACCTGAAACGGCAAAACGACGGATCCGGGCTGGTACCGTTGTTATCCACGGCTTCGCTGGAGGTGGCTGACGGTGCCTGCATATCAGTGACCGGAGAGTCAGGTGCGGGAAAATCTGTTTTTCTTCGCGCTATCGCCGATCTGGACCCGGCCGAGGGAGAGGTGTTTCTGGACGGCACTGAACGAAACCATATTCCGGGACCACGGTGGCGTCGGCAGGTGGCTTATGTCCCCGCTGAAAGCGGCTGGTGGGAAGATGTGGTTGGCAATCATTTTACCGACCTGGAATCAGCCCGTAGCCTCGCGACAGGGTTTGGTCTTTCTGATGATGTTTTTACGTGGCCGGTCCAGCAGCTGTCGACGGGCGAGCGCCAGCGTCTCAGTCTGATCCGGGCCCTCGTCCAGAACCCGCGTGTTTTGCTGCTTGATGAACCGACCTCAGGGCTGGATCAGAAAACCTCGGAGAACGTCGAAAAGGTGTTGCATGAACGACAGGAGGAAGGCGCCTCCATCGTGTTGGTCACTCACAATGCGGCACAACGAGACCGGCTGGCGTCGGATCACTTTATCATGGCCAACGGTGTCCTTTCCCGCACGGGAGAAGACGTGTCATGAATTTCATCACGCTCGATTATTGGGATATCGGACTGGCGTCTCTGACCATTGCCGTCAATGCCGGTCTGTCAATTGCCATGCGTTTGGGATTGGGGCAACGTCTCATTATCGCCGCCGTTCGTATGGTCGCTCAGCTGACTCTAGTTGGTTTGGTGTTGAAAGCACTGTTTTCCGTTGCCTCTCCGGTGTTTACCAGTGTGGCGATCCTGATCATGATTCTGTTTGCCGGGCGTGAGGCCATGGCCCGTCAGGAACGCCGCTTTCGCGGCTGGTGGTCCTACGGCCTGGGTACGGGGTCAATGATGGCGGCAGGACTGATCATTCTTGTTTTTGGTCTGACCACGCAGATCTCACCGGACCCCTGGTACGATCCCCGTTATGCCATTCCGTTGATGGGGATGATCCTGGGTAACACCATGAACGGTGTCAGCATCGGACTGGACCGGATGATCAGTGGCATGGTCGAGCGGCGGGTGGCGATTGAAGCCCGACTCTGTCTGGGGGCTGAGGCTCGTGAAGCGTTCCGCCCGGTCGTCCGTGCCGCCTTGCGGGCCGCCTTTATCCCGACGATCAATGGCATGTCGGCAGCTGGTATCGTTTCGTTGCCGGGGATGATGACCGGACAAATTCTGGCAGGTGCCGATCCGGTTGAGGCCGTCAAATACCAGATCATCATCATGTTTCTGATCGCCGGTGGGACCGGACTCGGGTCTTTTGCCGCCGTCACGTTTGCCCAGCGCAGACTGACCGATTCCCGCCATCGCCTGCGCCTGGATCGACTGATATCCTCATAATGTCAGCAAAAGGGCTTTGAAGCGCCGCGAACGCAGTGTAAAAGCGGGACCGAAAGCTTTTGTAACTGCCTATATATAAAGACTGCCGTGGCGACGGATCACTTAATGAGCACCACTGACACTTCCCTAACGTCCGAAATAGCGCCGCCTGCACTGGCCGTCGTTGTGCCGGTCAAAAACGAGACAGAAAACCTGAAACCCCTGATTTCGGAAATTGCCGACAGTCTGCGGGGAAGGGAACCGTTTGAAATCGTCTATGTGGATGATGGCAGCGACGATGACACGCCGACAAAACTGATGGAGCTGACGGTGGAGTTCCCGGAGCTGAAGGTCTTTCGCCACAAAACCTGCTGCGGGCAGAGCGCCGCCGTCGCCAGTGGGGTCAGGATTGCGGATGCGCCGGTCATCGCCACCCTCGATGGGGACGGCCAGAACGATCCCGCCGATATCCCGGCGTTGCTGACCCAGTTTCGTGACTTTGATGATCCGGACAAGATTTTGATCGCCGGTCACCGAACCAAACGCAAAGACAGCTGGCTCAAAAGGGCTTCATCGCGTTTCGCCAATTCCATCCGCGCCGCCATCCTGAAGGACGATACGCCGGATACGGGTTGTGGACTCAAGGTGTTTTCCCGCAATGCCTTTCTCGCCATGCCGCGCTTTGATCATATGCACCGCTATCTGCCGGCCCTGATGATTCGCTCCGGCGGCGATGTTATTTCCGTACCGGTTAATCATCGCCCGCGTGAACGAGGCACATCAAAATATGGTGTGTGGAACCGCCTGTGGGTCGGCATTGCCGATCTGCTTGGGGTCATGTGGTTGATCCGCCGGGGGTCCGTGCCGGCCCTTGAGCGCCTGGAAGGCAAAGACGTCCGCGCCCCGAAAGGCGATGCAAAATGAATGCTCGCGCCCTGTTCAAGGGGCTTTTTGTTCTGGCAGCACTCGTATTTGCCGGTTTTGTCCTCCGCCTGACCCAGATGGATGCGGCCTTTAATGAGGCTTGGATCGATTCCGATATCCGGGGTAATGGACTCACGGGGGAGCTGATTTTCGTCGCCTTCAGTATGGCTTTTACCGCCGTCGGCTTACCCCGCCAGATTGTTTCTTTTCTGGGTGGTTATGCGTTTGGCTTTCTGCCTGGAACCGCGCTCGCTTTGGCGGCAACGGCGTGTGGATGCGCCCTGACATTCGCCTATGCGCGGGTGCTGGGACGTGAATTCGTCAAGGCGCGGTTTGAAAACCGAGTTCGCCGGGTTGATGATTTCCTGTCCGAAAACCCGTTTTCGATGACCCTGCTGATCCGTTTTCTGCCTGTTGGAAGCAACCTTGTCACCAATCTCGCGGCTGGCGTCTCCAGCGTCAGCGCTCTGGCCTTCATCGGCGGGTCGGCCATCGGGTTCATTCCGCAAACGGCGGTGTTCGCTCTGGCCGGCAGTGGTACAACGGTTGACGATGTTTACAAGATCGCCCTCAGCGTCGTGCTGTTCGTCGCCTCGGGCGCGCTGGGTTATTATCTGTACCGCAAATTCCGGCACGGCAAATCCATCGGCAGAAAAGTCGAGCAGGAGATCGGATTGGGGGACTAACGATGTTAAATCGGCTCCCCGCATCCGTTTACTGGACAGGCCTCTGGACCCTGCTGATTGCCGCTGCGCTGTACGCTCGTCCACCGTTGCCGGTCGATGAAACCCGCTATCTCGCCGTCGCCTGGGAAATGTGGTTGCATCAGGATTTTCTTGTTCCTCATCTGAATGGCGAAACTTACAGTCACAAACCGCCGCTGCTGTTCTGGTTAATGAACCTGGGATGGGCAATATTTGGGGTCAATGACTGGACACCACGTTTGGTGGCCCCTCTGTTTGGTCTCGCCAGCCTGTTTCTGACCCGAAGCCTTGCCCGTGACCTGTGGCCGGGAAATGTCCGGGTGCATGAGATGGCGCCGTTGATTTTGTTGGGATTCGGGTTCTGGGCCCTGTTTTCGACCCTGACCATGTTCGATCTGATGCTGGCGTTTTGTGCGCTGCTTGGGTTGCGGGGTATTTTATCTGCCTGGCGGAAAGGTGGGGTCGGCGGCTTCCTCGTGCTTGGATTTGCCATCGGATTGGGGGCGCTGACCAAGGGCCCGGCGATTTTGTTGCATGTGTTGCCCGTGGCGTTACTGACGCCGCTTTGGGGCCCTCATCTGGCGGCGGGACCAGCGGTGCCTCGGAACGGCTGGGGGCGCTGGTATTTAGGAATTTTGCTGTCTGTGGTCCTGGGCGTGGCGATCGGCTTGGCCTGGGCGATCCCGGCGGGCATCGCCGGCGGCGAGGTGTATCGGGACGCTATTTTGTGGGGGCAGACGGCGGGACGCGTGGTCAAGTCTTTCGCTCATCAGCGGCCGTTCTGGTGGTATCTCGCCGTCCTGCCGGGTTTGCTTGTACCCATGCTGGCCTGGCCGCCGCTGTGGCGTGCACTCTGGAGCACGTGGGGATTCGGGTCTGGCGATCAGCCAGATGGAGGGCTTCGCCTTTGCCTGGTCTGGTTCGCTGCAGCCTTCGCGGTGTTTTCCCTGATCAGTGGGAAACAGCTTCATTACCTATTGCCTGAGTTTCCGGCCCTTGCCCTGATTTTTGCCTACGCACTGCGCAACCTGACCTGGGTGGAAAACAGTTTTTGGGATCGAGCAGCGCCGGGGCTGTTGACGATGATTGTCGGGCTACTGATCTTCATCATCCCCGTCGCCTCCGTACTGCCTCGTGAACCGGACTGGTTCCCGTTGCTTGAAAACCTTTGGGGACTGCCGGTGATTGCGCTTGGCCTATGGTTGATGACCGGGCGTTCGGATCGGCCCGAACCACGGGTTTTCAAGATTGTTCTGGCCCCTGTGATCATCGTCATTGCCGTTCATCTGGCGGCGGCACCTGTGCTGAGTGCGGTTTATGATCTCAGGCCGTTTGCTCGTCAGTTGAAGGTCTGGCAAGACCAGGGCATCCCGCTCGCCTATTTCGGCAAGTATCACGGCCAGTATCAGTTCCTGGGCAGGCTCGCCAAACCGATGGCGATCATGGGTCAGAAACCGGGTCAGGACGAGGCGTTTCTCGACGACAACCCGAACGGCAAAATCATCGCCTATTACAAGACCCTGCCAACCAGAGCCAAGCCATTGGTCCAATACCGCTTCCGGCAAGGTATTATCGCCGTCTGGGACGCAGAAACCATGCGGACCCACCCGAATCTGGGCAATCGGCAGTGAAATTCCGCCGGATTTGTAAATAAACCCTCGTTCTCGCTTGACACTTTCATCAAATCTACCTACATCCTTGGCACTCAGTTCGAGAGAGTGCTAACAATCTCGAAATGTGTCATATTTTTCAATTGTTTCTCGGAGAATGAACGATGAAATTCAGACCCC
>Ga0316204_10005583_pt1 | contig 20508 bp, 13 predicted proteins | sample 6monrhotite_MG_2_FD_205661 | JGI IMG/M metagenome (GOLD analysis project Ga0316204, IMG submission 205661) | Microbial mat bacterial communities from mineral coupon in-situ incubated in ocean water Damariscotta River, Maine, United States -... | ecosystem: Environmental > Aquatic > Marine >...
GAATGTCAGCGTGACCAATATTGATGACGATCCGTTGCAAAATGTCACGGTTGTTTCCGCGCAAAGTGATGTGCGCGAGCCCCGCCTTAGTACTCAATACAACGGCGCATTTACGGTGTCTCGTGTGAGCAATACCAGCTCCGCGCTGATTGTTTACTACAGCCTTAGCGGCACAGCCACTGCGGGTATTGATTACGCGCCCTTAAGTGGCAGTGTCACCATTGATGCGGGTAGTAGCAACGCAACGATTGATGTTACCCCTTACCCAGATGCGATAAATGAGGGCAGCGAGACCGTTACGCTTACCTTATCTCCTAATGCCGCTTACATCCTGGATCAACCCAGCGCTGATACTGTGACCATTGCCGATGATGATCTGCCCGATTTTCCTATTGTTAATTTCAACCTCGATCAAGTCGTGGGCGAGAGTAATTCGTTTGACGTGTGGGCGATTCTAGATCGGCCTGCGACGGAGCGGGTGTTTGTGCCCTTTATGGTGAGCGGTACGGCGACTTATGGCGATGATCATTTGATCTTGGATGGCGTAATTTCAATTCCTGCCGGATCTGATCGAAACAGCGCGAATTTTACTGTTGTCGGCGATGCTATCAGTGATGACGGCGAGACCATTATTTATACGATGGGTGCGATGGGTAATGCCATCGTGGGTGAACAAAACCTGCATACCGTTACCATTCGCGAGATCAATGTTGCACCGGTAGTTACGCTAAGTGCTCGCCAGCCAGACGATAGTACGCGCACTATCGTTACCAGCTTAGCCAATCCCACGATTGAGGCGCTGGTGGAGGACGCAAACGTGAGTGACACATTCACTTATAATTGGAGTCTTACTGACAACGCACTGGTTGATATCTCCGGCACAACCACGGATGCTAACTTTGCCTTTCTCGCCAGCTCTATCACGCCCGGCTTTTACAATATGCACGTCGAAGTCACCGACAGCGGCACCCCTCCGCTCTCGGCAAAGACGGAGCTATTGTTAGAGGTTGTAGACACCGCTCCCATCCTCACGACCATCGACAGTGATGGTGATGGCACTAGCGACGATGTTGAGTCCTACGACGATAGCGACAAAGACGGCATTGCTGACTATCTCGACAACAACGCCCTACAAGAGAACCAACTACAGCAGATTGCGACCCAATCGGACAGTTACATCATGACTGCCGACCCCGGCCTACAGCTACGCCTGGGGGATGTAGCATTCGCTGCCGATGCGGATGGTGCTCAAATCAGCCAAGCCGACATTATTAACTACGGTGACAATCTAGGCGGTGCAGGCATGAACCCGGAAGATAGCCTGCCGAATGTCGGCGGCTATTTTGACTTTGAAATTGTAGGGCTGCCTCAGCCAGGCGATTCGGCCGACATTGTCATCCCCTTACTGGCTGCGATTCCTGACGGGGCGGTCTATCGTAAATACAATCCACTGAGCGGTTGGCACACCTTCGTGGTGGATAGTAACAACGCCATCGCCTCTGCTTCTGGGGAGCCGGGACTATGTCCCATTCCCAGCGACGTCATCTACACCGACGGTTTAACCCCTGGCCACCACTGCATGCGTCTAACCATTGAAGACGGAGGCCCCAACGACAATGATGGCGTCGCCAATTCAGTGGTGGAAGATCCCGGTAAAATCAGCGTAATGGAAGTGGAGGAAGCAAACCTAGACAGCAGCCCCAATGACGTCGCTATAGACCAAGAAAGTGGTGGAGCGCTAAACCTCTTGGTACTGCTGTTCCTGTTGTCAGTTTTAGGGGTCGTGTATGGCCCACCCTACTTTGCAAGAAAAAATAACCAATACGGCTAACAAAATAGTGCACCCAATTGTCCCTATGTCTTGAATTGACTCACCAGCGAATTCAGTTCGGTAGACAGCTCGGCTAACTCGCCACTGGCAGTCGAGGTTTGCTCAGCGGTTTGAGATACCTGTTCAGTTGCATGATTGATATTATCCATCATCTTACTGATCCCCTCGGCTACCGCCTGTTGTTCCTCGGCCGCACTGGCAATCTGGTGGTTCATGTCGGTGATGGTTGTCACTGCCGTGGTAATGCTTTCCAGCGAGCCTTTGGCCTTATCGGCTTGTTCTACGCTGGTTTGGGCACGCGCTTGGCTATTTTGCATGACATCGACCGCTCGGCCGGCCTCTGCCTGAAGCTTGTCGATCATTGATTTGATCTCTTCAGTTGAATTCTGGGTTCTACCAGCCAGGGTGCGTACCTCGTCGGCGACCACGGCAAAGCCTCGGCCCTGTTCACCTGCGCGGGCGGCCTCGATGGCGGCATTGAGGGCAAGCAGGTTAGTCTGGTCTGCAATATCGCGAATGACCTCAAGCACAGAACCAATATTGTCACTTTCGTGATTAACACCCTCAATGGCTTTTGCCGTGTTTTCTACGTCGGCAGCCAGCGCATTAATGGCTTCTACAGTAGTATTAACAATCAGCTTACCTCCCTCAGCCTCAGTGTTGGCGTCCTGTGCCGCATCGGCAGCTTGAGCTGCGCTCTTAGCAACCTCTTCAACGGTTTGGGTCATCTCAGTGGTCGCAGCAGCTGCTTGCTCAGTTTCATTGCGCTGCATATTGACACCGTCAGCTGCATCTACGGTGATGGCTGCCATCTCTTCCGCTGAAGAGGCTAGCTTGGCGGTTGAAGCGCCAATATTGGTAATGACATCATGCAGGCGTGTGACCATGGCCTTGACTCCCGCCAGCAACTGACCTGTTTCGTCGTTACTGGTGACTTTGATTTCTCCTGTCAAGTCGCCATCGGCCACTTTTCTCATCACCGCAATAGCGGTCTGCAGAGGCTTAAAGCTGCGGTCAATGTACCAGTACAGTAGCAAGACCATGATAATGATGATCGAGGCGGGGGCAATCATCGATATCAGGTGAATGTTTTTCTGTGCCTGGATACTTTCGGTCTGATCTTTGGCGTTAATTAGGTACGCGATCGGATTGCTTTCAGGATCAATAATGGGAAGTATCAGCGTGGCGAAATAACGCTCTCCTACACTAATATCTACACTGCGACTATCACCATGTTCCGGTAGTGAGATATTAAGTTGTTCATAGAGTTCATCATTGGTTGAATGGATCAGTCCTCCCTCGTTGCTTACGACGAAGGCATCGGAGTCATCATATTCCCTGAATTCTTGCAAAGAGCCCTGCAGGTACTGGGAGAAAACAGCTCCGCCGACCAGTTTGCCACGACGATAAAGAGGGAAATTTACGGTTATCTCAATCTGGCCAAGCCTATCCTTGACAATACCAGTTTTAACTTTAGCTTCTGCGATGGCTTGTTGAATCAAGATACTGCCTGACTGTTTGCCGACTAAGTTTTCCGGTGCAGAGAACAATAGCGTGCCGCCGGTATCGACAATGGCAAGCTCACTGATTAGTTTGCTGGCACTGAGGCGGTTAAAGGTGGAGGTGATGCTTTCCTTCAGTGCCATGATGTCATTTTTTTTCATTGCATTGACAGTATTGCGATCGCGGGTCAGGCTACTCATTTCCGCTTTCATTTTCTCGATATGGCCATCAACGGTCTCATACCAGAGGGCATTTTTGCCACTGAGCAGGGCATTGTCTAGACGCGATTCAATTTCACCCTGTGCCATCCTACTTGTGGTGATAAGGGCGGCTGAAACAAGCAATATTGCCAACAAGCTTGCAATAACTATTCGTGCTTTAAGAGTCATAACTCATTCCTTTGAAGCAGCGACGGCTCCAAGTGGTTCTTATAACTTGCGTCTATTCACTGAGACGCAAGCAACTTGGTGCGACTTATTCCGTCGGGTAACCCGCTTCTTTCCAGGCAGGGAAACCATCGCGAAAGTAATAAACCTTGCTGTAGCCCCATTCAACGGCCATCTTTGTCGCATTAGAGCTGCGCAGGCATTTATGACCATTGCAGTACATAATGATGGCTTCATCTTTGCTGGCGACAGCAGCAAGTGAATCAGCCGTCAGCGTCTTTTTAACATTCAGATGTTCAGCACCAGGAATGCGACCAGCATCCCAGTCTTTATCTTTGCGCGTATCAATAAACAGTGCTTCATCATCGAACAGTTGCTTGGCTCCGGCTGCATCAACAGTGGTTGCACCACTGACGGTCTCAGGTGAGAGCTCTGAGGCATAAACAAACGGAGTGGTGAAAACCATAAGGGCGGGAAGTAGATATCTGATTAGCTTTTTCATAGTTATCACTCTTGTTAAGTTATGAATGTCATTGGTGTGACTTAGTTATCAAACTTGCTAATGGAAATTTTGGAAAATTGTTAGACGTTTACTTATAAAAAAATCAATACTTTTTTAGTGATGAGAAAATACACAATGCCTATCAAACTAAGCTATCGGCAGTTTTTTCCGGAAGTTCTGCCTTGCAGCCAGCTGAAATGTAAAAATTTGTTTAAGGCGACGGTAGGCAGCGGGTAAACTCCCCGTCTAACCAGACGATATAATTTAGCGCCCAATAAAGCGCATCCCAAAAAATTGAATCTATGCCTGACTACTATCAGGTAAAAGGAAGACTAAGCTAGATATATGTTAGAAATATACCTATCAAAACAATACAAACAGAATGGCAGTAATCGAGTCGAGTTTGTTCCGCTGTTTCCGATACTTGACGACATAAAAAAAGGCGGACCTCGAATGAGGTTCGCCTCCTGAGTAGAATTTCAACAACCTGTTAGTGGCTAAGGCCTTGCCCTTTGAGGACACCATCTACTTTTTTACCGTAATAACCTTGGTGATTGTGGAAACGTTTTGCCGTTGCGTCGATGTCACCTTCATGGCGTGGGTCTTGAGGGCGTTCTTCGCTGTTGATGTAGGCCGCCACGTCCCAAGCTTCTTGATCGGTTAAGCTATTGGGTTTACCCAGTGGCATGTTGGCTTTGATAAAGCCCGCCGCTGTATTTACCCGATGCATACCAGCCCCCCAGTTATAAGCGTCTGGGCCCCACAGAGGAGGAAAGGCATACTTGCCGTTGGCCTTGGTGCCTTGGCCATTGACCCCATGACAAATCGCACAGTTTTTGGCAAACACGTTTTTCCCCCGCGCAGGATCGTAAGCTAGCTCAGGTTTTGCTAATTTCATGTAACCCCGCCCCGGCAGGTTTTTACCTGTTGGGGCACCCGTTGCTAGCCAAAACATATAGGCCTGCAGATCGCGCAATACGTCACTGCCATACCCCGGAGCATGGCCGGCTTTACTTTGATTGCCGTTGAGGGAGTAGGTAAAACAGCCCTGAATACGGTCCTCCATCGTGTTCACTTTGTCATTTTTCTTACGATACTTGGGATAAATACCCCAGGCACCCCATAGCGGTGCCGAATTAGCGCGACGGCCAGAATTCAAATGACAGTTTGCGCAGCTCAGGCCATTGCCGACATAGTCAGCGGCGTTATCTTGAGTATTGCGAAAGATGTTGTACCCGCGTTTAACGGCGGCACCAAATTCGCCACTAGGCATAGCGTCCCAGCCGGGCGGTTGAAAATATCCCTGCTCAGTAACTGAGGGGGCGGCGATTAACTCTGCCTGGTAGTCTATTCGAGTGCTACCCGCGGCCCAGGCTGCGTTAACACTCAGGACACATAATGCCAACCCAGCGGCGATGCGTTTATACGAAGGGGGATTGTTTTTCATAACAGCGTTCTCCTACAACTCTAGCGCTGCCCAGAATAAACAGACGCTTAAGGATACTAAAAGACAGGAAGTGTTGCGCTCATTAGTGGTTATTAAACTGAGCGTAATACGCCGCCACTGCTTTGGCTTCTTCATCGGTGAGCCGTTGAGCAATACCTTTCATCAGATCATTAGGATCATTATGACGATGGCCCTTTTTCCAGGCGCTAATCTGCGCTTCAATATAGCTAGCGTGTTGACCTGCTAGAGCAGGGAAAAAAGGCCCTATTCCTCCGCCAGCTTCGCCATGACAACGCGCACAAGCGGGAATATCTTTATCCCACAAGCCATGGGTGGCGATTGCTTCACCCTGTTTGACCAGGTCCGATACTTGCCCGCCTTTATAACCGACTAAAGGCAAACTTGAAATGTGCTGTGACAGAGCAATAACATCTTCATCACTGAGACCATTCACGATACTCTGCATAACGGATGTGCGACTGCCGGCACGAAAATCATTCAATTGCTTGAAAATGTAGTCACCATGCAGGCCCGCCAACTTAGGAATACCGCTGGCAGCATTGCCATTACCATCCATCCCATGGCAACCGCTGCATGCTGGCGCACCTTTAGCATTTCCTTTTTCGAATATAGTTCTCCCTAAATCGCCCGCAGCTGACGCCACGTTCGTCAGGCTTAAGGTCGCCATCAAAGTTAAAGCTAAAAGGGTAGTTTTGTTCATCGGTAAAACCTCTTCTTACTTCATGAGGACACAGGGAAACACGAATATGCCTTGTGTCTTCTAAAGTATCGGCGCTTAGATGACGATTCTTTAGTAGATCTAAATATTCTAATAAGTAGAGATTTTTTATGCGAAAACTTGGAAAGTGTTCAGCCTCACCAAGATTAAAGTTAGGTGATCGTTACTCCGAGTTTATGTGCTCACGAGTTCACACGGCTAGAGCGCTAGTATTGACTATCAGCCTCCCGCTCTGTATTTTTTCACTCCCCGCTGGTGCAGCCAACTGGCTAATATTGCAAGGCTTAGAGCCCGCTGCCATGACGGTCCAGCATCGCTGGTTCGGTTTTGGCCAAGTGGAATATCAACATGACAGCAGCACCGCAACGACTGAACAACGCTACATCCCCCCGAAGTTGATTGGACCGGACTTAGAGCAACAATCAGGCTGGGCACTAAGACGCTTACGTCTGGGCCTTCGGGGATACCCCCTTGCCACCACTAAGGCGGTAAACTACGCGCTGGCCGTGGAATTGGGCAATAACGGTATTACTGCGGCAGACAATCCCCCTCAATTCGTGGATGCCAGCCTGACTTTGACGCTGAGTGATCATCAATGGCTGCGCGCGGGTCAGTTTAAAACACCTGGGGCTGAAGAGGGATTGCAGGCCGTAAAAGTAGCGAATTACATCAACCTCAGCACCGTCACTAGCCAACTGGTGCTGGAGCGTTTTCCCAATCGCCATAACAGTCAAAACCTAAGCCCCATCAGTTTGAATCCCGCCAGTCACTCGTTAAATGGCTTTAAGCGCCCTAGCTCAGCGTTTAGAGATATTGGCCTGCAATGGTTTGGGGTGGTGAAAAAACGGGCCTGGGAAACCAGTGTTGCCGGGATGATAGGCTATGGCAATGGTATTAACGCCTGGGACAATGATAAGCACAAAGAACTCTACGCCTACATCACCACAGAAAAGCCGGGGCTAGGTAAAGGTGCCCGCCGCCTCGGATTAAAATTTTTGGCCTGGTTCCAGCAAGGCAAGCGTAGTTACGATGCCGATAATAATGGCCACTTGGAGGCATACCGGCGCACACGCTACGGCGTAGGGGCAAAGTGGCTAACTCATGACTGGCATGCCAGTGCTGAATACATGCGCGGTACGGGGATGATTTTCCTCGGTCCCGATAAAGCCAGCTTTGATATCAACGGCCCCGACCTAGCTTACGGTGATGGACTCAAGGGCCGTGCCAACGGCTGGTATATAGATACCAGCCGGCGTATCGGCAACACTGGCTGGGAGTTAAATCTGCGCTATGATCGTTACCATCGTTTGACCCACGACCCACTGGAAACGCACTTTACTACGCTCACCGTTGGTGCCCAGTGGCTCATCAACGCAAACACTCACATCACATTTAACGTGGCAGACAGAGCATTTCGTGCGATAAATTATGCGTCCGCCAAGGGTCCAAACATTCATTTAGCCGGCGTAGACCGCCGCTATGGAATCTCGCTATTCCGCGGATTTTAGTGCTTGGGCACATTCGTCGGCATTAGGCTCCACCTTACTTTTTTGATCCCTCTAAACCTCCAAAATAAGGGCCAAATCCTACCTTTTGCCCAAAACAGTAGAGTCAAGGCAAAAGACAAGAACGGCCCCAAATGTTCCCACAACTCGGAGCCCCTTAGCTGTGGGCTCTAGCTTTGCGCAGTTGTGAAAACCCAAGCAAACCCGCTCCCAATAGCATGAGGGTTGACGGCTCTGGCACCCCTACGCGTGATGTAAGTAAAATGTTATCTAAACCAACACTATCAAAGTGGGTCGTCGATGCGGAGCCCAATGAGAATCGGACGCTGCCGATGTCACTTCCTGAGGTGTCAAAAAAGCCACTGTGCAGCAAGGAGCTATTCAGGAAAATATCCCATGTGTTAAGCCCGAGATCGATGTCAACCAACATGCTAAGAAGTTCATTGTCGTCAAACACATCGGTTCCAATCGTACTCGTCCCTAAGAAAGGCTGATAGGTGGATACATCCCCACTATTTTCGAAATCAATTCTACGTACCTGGGGAGTATCAAATAGTACAGCGAAGTTGTTGGTCGAGCCTGAATCAACATAGTTGTCAGTGCTTAAATCAAAAGAGAGCTGGTAATTGTCATAGCCAGCATTCAGGTCTAACTCAATTTGGTCGTAGAAACAACAAGGTGTTGTATTGCCCGTTGTATTAAAAACCAAGGCTTGGTCAGAGAGAGCTCCGAGAGAACTTTCAACAACGGGTTGACCAAAAACGACTGAAGAGGGTGTGTCAGATGAGGGGCCCGTTGCTGGCACGCTACCGAGTGTATGCGTCGGAGAGGAAAAGTCGATATCGTAATGAGTAATAATGGCCGCCTGTACCGATGATGCTCCTAACAGGGTAGTTGCGCATAACGCCGCCGCATATTTGTTTTTCATCTCCAATCTCCTTAGTTAGGTTTTTAATAACGAACTCGAACCTCTATTAGATTACATGACTTTTTTCTTCAATAAAATTGTTGAAATACAAATATCAATAATTTTCCTAATTACCATCAACCCTAAGCCAACACAAACCATAATAACGTCATTTTTATCAGTAAGTTGCATAACAATTCTATGCTAATAAAAGTGCTTCTACTTGATTAATTCTGTGATTACATCCCTGTTCGAATTCTATCCTGCAAAAACACGATTTTGTAATCACCTTCAAAAAATACCAGGAGCAGGTTTTACGTTTCGTCTAGAACAGTAATTTGTGGGTGTACTTTTGAAGATGCTTCTTTTACCGCCAATGATGTTTTAACACATTGAGACCCTTCGCCGTCCAAGTAAAGTCAATGCAGCGAGCAGCGTAAGCATTAGCGGGTGGAAAGCGCCACCACCACCTCCACCGCCTCCATCGCTAACTGACCCATCACCGGTTCTGGCTGCACGGTAGGTAAATGCTTCGACTAATTTATCACTACGCTCATCTGGATTAATGATACTCACATCGACCACTCCCTCAGTTTGACGTGGCGCCATCACTGTGATTCTTTGGGAGTTGATGACATCAACCAGCTGTCCCAATTGATTACCAAAGTAAACAGCAGCACCTGCTTGGAATTCATTTCCAATTAAGGTTACCGGCGTACCGACATCGGTTTCGCCACCATCGGGCGTTAGGGATACCAATTGAGGTGCTACGGCTTTGGCAATCACCTTAATTTGACCTGCGCCGGTCACCTCCTCATGGCGAGGTGCAGTTCCACCTACCTGAGCATTTAGTGACAGCAGTGCTTCGCCAGGCGCAAGGCGATCAACACCGGCTTCCAGCTGAATTACATGGGCGCTACCGTATGGCACATTGTCCAATTTACAGATATAATTATTTCCATTGATATCACAGTCTGTTCCCATTGCAGGAACCCGCAAATCCCTTAAGCCAGATGAAGCCTCGCCACTAACAATCACATTACTATCAGAAAGACCGGTAGTAATATCCGTGTGTGTTTCGTCGAAGACGCGATTTTCCAGAATAAAGGTGAAGCCAACAGTGTCACCCGGATTTGCCTCTTCAAGCGAGGCCTGTGCTGTTAATCTATAAGCCACCCGTGGTTCTACTTTTACCGTGAATTGTTGGCACCCCAAGGGCGCGGCTGTTTGTGTGCCTTTGTCGGAGGCACATACCTCGACAGTGTATGTTCCAGCTTGGGTATAGGCATGGTTGGCATTCAGATTGCCGTAGCCGTTGCTAGCAATGGAATAAATGGGCCCGGTAGTTTCAATGTTCTCAGGCAGAGTACCATCCTCATTAAACATGGGACTATCCACAACGACACCGTCGACCATAATAGCGCCATTATTATCGAGGCTACCATCTCCCCAGCGAATGGTAATCCAGTGGTCGGCCTCCTCATCGGGATCGTAAACAGTAACACTCAAGGGCATATAGAAGCCGGTGCCTGCGTTTTCGGGGGCTTCTAAAGTTACTACCGGTGCATCGGCCACATTTGCAATCGTGAGCCCCACGGTTGCCGATTCTGAATAATACAAACCATCAAAGGCGCGATATGAAAAACTGTCTGCACCCGCATAATTTTCTGTCGGGGTGTAGATGAGTTGATCACCGATGACTTCTACGCTGCCAAAGGATGGAGCTTCGACGATTTCATAACTCAAAAGATCAAGGTGTTCATCCGCATCACTGGCGGTCAACGTAATCGTTACACTGCCATCTTCGACCAGCATCTGATTCTCTGGAGGGCGCGGAATGGTAGGGGCACGATAATCACGCGCCACGTTAATATTAACCCTTGCCGTATCGGTATCTAGGCCATCGGTGGCGGCAAACACAAAACTATCGGCACCCTGGAAGTTGTTATTGGATTGATAGGTGACCTTGGCCAATTGGTCGTCGATGGGCGTAATCGGCGTTGTCTTGAAGACATGCAACAGCCCCGAATCACTACCCAGCGGATCTTTCTCTTGTAGTAGATAAAAGTGATCTGAGTTGACTGAGATGTTATCAAAGCCTGAAAAATCACCCAAAATAAAACCATAGCCCTGGCCTTGCGCTTTGGCCTGTCCGGCGTAATAGCCTTCCGGCGTAAAACGCTGCACGCGTTTATTACCAGCATCACCTACGTACAGAATGTTATGCGGATCTATCGCGATTGAAACAATGCCCCTAAACTGACCTGGCTGGTCACCGGCATCTAAGGTATTGCCGAATTCTACGCTGGGTTCGGCTCTTTCGCAGAGATCATCGGAACAGGAAAAACCAATACTGCGCTGCTGCTTGATGTCACACGCAACCTTGTCGGTCTTGTTGCCAACACAACGCCCCATCCACCCCATAAGTTGAGGCGGTGTATAGTTGCCACTGCCATCAAAACTGCCGGCGCTGTATTTAAAGATCCGGCTCCTGTGTATCGCATACAGATTGTTCTGGCTATCGACAGTAATGTCAAACGCTCCTGGGTCCCTGGGTACATCAGGCACCTGGGCAAGAAAAACATCGGCACCGTCCTGGGTGGTGCCATACCCCCCCCAATCCGGTCTATAGGCGTGAATACTCCCAATTGAGTCCTGAACATAGAGCACGCCCTGATGGTCCTGCACAAGAGCCCGGGCATACTGCATATCGCGCACACGAAGCCCAGCCGGTGTCTCTCCAATTGGGACACCGAAGTTATCTTCGTTGCGGACAAGGGCTCTGACGTAGTTATCCCAAGCACCTATTTGATTCAGTGTCAGCAGCCGACCGCTAAGATTGTCGACGGAAATGTCCTTGTAATTGTTATCCGCTTGGCGCGAGCGAAGAAAATTGCCATCAGGATCAAACGCCACCAGCCTGTATTCCCTTTTTAGCTTATTACTGACATCACACTTTGAATGCCCCCTGTCATAGACATAGGTATTGCCCTCATCATCCACCGACATCCATTCAGGCAGATAAGGATATTCCAACTGCCAATAGCCTTGATTGTACCCCGCCCCGGATTCGCAATACTTTACGGGGTCGGCCTGCGGGAGTTCATCCTGAAACTTTAATGCGGTAGCTTCTATGCGATAATCATCGATGAAAAATGGTAACAGTGGCGCGATAAAGAATCCGTTTTGCGGCGATTCTACAATGGAGAAGGTCAGAGGGTCATAACGGTTGACGCTGGCATGATAGTCGGCATCGGCACCCGTGAGGATGATATCGATGGGCTTGAATGAGGTCGCGGCTTCTGTTGAAGAATAAGCAACCGGTACAGAGTTTGTGCCTTCCACTTTTACATTGATGAGTTGCACCGCTTCGCTGCTATTGCCGGCATCATCCGTTGCGGTCCAAGTCACCTCAGACAGGCCAAGATTAAACAGAGTATCACTGCGATCGGGTGTAACCTCGCTATCAAGATCCACCAAATCAAAAACACGTGGATTACCGAGAGATACATCGGTTTGCGTCGTCCCTCTGGCGACTTCCACCACTTTACTCGGGGGAGCGAGAACAATAGGTGGGTTGGTATCTTGCACGCGGAACCGTTGTGTGACTTGGGCGGTGTTGTGGCCACCATCATCCCCAGGCTTTGGGTATTCGATCGTCAGAAATTTTCCATCAACTATTGAGGTTAATCTTTCCATCTCGGGTGCGCGTACCGGCCCAGGATCAGATACGGTCCAGGTTACTTCAACTTCATCACCCACTGTCCACAGCTCTGGCACACTGCTATGAGTGAGTGTCAGCTTAGTATCACAGGCATCACTGTAGCTCAGCAGGCCTTCGGCCACTGGGAGGGCGCTGCTGAAGAGCACACCGCCGGGTTGAAAGGCCTCTAAGGTATAAGTCTGGCTGGCAGCATCATAATTCAGTACAGTAGCGAGAGCCTCATCAAGGCTGCTGTTATCGGTGTTGGTTTCAATCTCAGGCGGGATGCGGTCGTAGACCCAGACGGATTGGGTGTCCGTATTATAGACGTCATCAAAAACACCCATCGCACTATGGGGAACCGTGAGGTTAAAGGCTTTATTCACGGCATATTTCACACCTTTTTTCGTGATTGTTTTAGCTATGTCCTTCCCGTGTTTTTTGGCAACGACCTTAAAACCCTCCTGTGTTAACGTTTGCAGAATCGAAGATTTTTTGACCAATTCCTTCTGAGGCACGCTACCGGCAGGAAATTTGAGCAGATGCAAAGGCACGTAGTCTAAGTAGGACGCCAAAGTATTGGCTCGCCATGCGAGTTGGTTGCGTCCGACCGGCAACTGCACGTAACCAGTATTATTGAAGCTGTAGTTAAAGTTTTCTTTGGTTTCAGAGATTTCATCAAAACCAATAAGGTCTACCTGTACGCCAGTGTTGAAGTGGTAGACCTCAGGCGTACCTAAGTCCCCCCAGTTCTTGGGAAAGGTGAGAATATTTGGTATTCCCATGATGTTGCTGTATTCAGCCGTCGTGGTGGGCTGATAAAAAGTCCGCACGCACTGATCACCAACATCAGGTTCGATACCATAAATACCTTCGGGAGCCTCTATTTGTGGCTGGCAAAATCTAAGATTGAGGTTTGCGGCAAAAGCTAGATTCTCAGCAATTTTATCTGCCGGAGTGGGAGCAGCATAACTCAACAACATATTGACAGCATAGGCTGCACCTGCAATGCCTTGGCATGTCTTGGGCTCCTTATTATGCTCTCCCACCAGGCCAGCCATGCTTTGTGTGGGTATACCTATAGAAGTCAGGAGTAATAAGGGCAGTAGCCGAGAAAAAGCTGTTTTTCTACACTTCCTGGCACAAATAAAACACCTCGAAACATTCATTGCATTTCCCCTAAAACAAGCTCTGTAAAATGTGTCTCCAACAATTCCGCTAGAGCCATTGCCAAACCAATTAGCGGCACCCTGCCCTATAGATTGCTCAGGCAGCCGGATTTAATAGATTTTTTGAATTTATTACGTCGCCTTGCTTGAGCAATAAATTCCAACCATTAGTTAGGAGGGGACATTAGCAAAACCACGACATGGGCTGAATTAGCCATGTGGCTATTTCCAAGTAATGCAAGCGGTAACATGTCATACTGCACGTTATATATAATCGATCCAGCGATAACTTTGGTTTATGATAGTAAGTAAAGGACAAGCGATCAGATCATGAGCGCTGACAAGAATTAAGAGTTCAGCATTAAATGAAAGCACTGCTAATCGACGATCACCCGGTATTTATCACCGCTTTAGAAAAGCTACTTAAAGGCATGTATCGGGAAATTGGCATCGACACCGCTACTTCTGCCGAAGCCGCACTGCACCAAATCGAGTACCACTCTAATTATCAGTTCATTTTGCTTGATCTCACCATGCCCGGCCTGGATGGTTTCGCTTTTTTGCGGGCTTTGGAACAACGCAGATTACCTATCCCTGTAATCATCGTCTCTTCCAGCGAAGAGCCGGAAACCATCCATGCCTGCATTAAGGCCGGATCAGTTGGCTATATCCCAAAGTCCTATGACCTGGATCAAATGGCGAACGCCATTGAACAAATCCACAGTGGCGGAATTTATCTGCCACAATCAAGCGCGCAATCAAGCACGCAAACAGATGAAGCTGCTATTAAACAACGTTGTGAGCAAATTGGGATTACCGACAAAACCTACCAGGTGTTGGTGTGGCTGACAAAAAGCAAAACCAACAAAGAGATCGCGGATGAATTGAATATCTCGGTACATACGGTAAAGGCACATCTTGCAAAACTGCAAGAACGATTACAAACCACTAATCGGATGGATACCGTGATGGAGGCGATTCGTTTGGGTTTGGTCAATGACTAATCGTGCTCAACTAATCTGCCATTAATTTATTTAAGGTACTGCGCAAAGTGATTGGGGCCACGGGCTTACTTAATATTGGATAATCGCAATCGCGCAGTCTTCTCATGTTACTAGGATTAACATCGCCCGTGATAATTACCGCCTTACTTTTTCTATTTCCGGCTTTATCATTACGCTCGTTCAGCGCTTCGATAACTTCCAGACCGGTGTAACAATCAGCTAGGCGATAATCGGCAACAATAATATCGATGTCTTCATCTACGGCTTCTGCCATTGCCTCATCAAATGAAGCCGCCGTCATTACAGCGCAATGCCAATTACTTAATAGCTCGCGAGTAGCATCAAGGACATCTGGGTCATCATCAACCACCAACACCACAGCCCCCTGCAAATGATAGCCGCGCTCCTCGTGACTGAGGGGCTTACCGCTTTGCTGCGGTATGGGTTTACCTTCTGACACTAACAACCTGAAACAACTACCATGACCAACGCAGGAGTGAATCGTCAATTGAAGGTCGAGCAGTTGATCCAGTCGTTGCACTATCGATAACCCAAGACCAAGACCTTTGCGCAGGTTGCGGCCAGGATTATCCAATTGTACGAACTTGTCGAAGATGACCTGTTGGTGCTCCACAGGAATACCGGGACCGCAGTCCCATACTTCAATGCGCCATTTATCACCACGCTTACGTGCCCCTATCAACACACCAGCTGTACTAGTATGTTTGACGGCATTGTCTACCAGGTTGGCAAGTACTCGGTAAAGTAATGCCGCGTCTGAATATAGCCATGCATTGCTTGAACGAAGACGCAGCTTGGCGCCACGCTTATGTGCCTGCGAAGTAAATTCATTTTCCAGCCGCGTAAACAGCTGCGCCAGAGGGAAGTAGGAGAGGTTTGGTTTCAAGTTACCAGCATCAAGGTGCGAGATATCGAGCAAGGCATTCAGGATATCACTCAAGGCATAATGTGAACTGCTTATCTGAGCCAGGATCTCTTCCGTCTTCTCATCCCGCAATGATTCTTTTAACTGTTCTTTCAATTGTCCTATCTGCAGACTCATGGCGTGCAAAGGTTGGCGTAGGTCATGACTTGCAGCAGCTAGAAAATCCGTTTTAGCGCGGTTTGCTTTTTCAGCCGTTTCGCGCGCAATACTGGCTTCCTCTTCACTCGCCCGTAACGCCTGTGTTCTGAACTCAACGGTTTTTCTAAGTTGCCTATTCCAGATCAGCGTAAAGCCGAAACCAATGACAATAAGAGCAACAGCAAAGGCAATAAGCTGCCCCTGCGTTGGCCGCCATGCCCCAGGCTTCAAACCAACCCATTTGCGATAAATGGCCTGCCGCTCTTCACTACTGATGGAGTTAATACTCTTCTGCAACAGACCATTCAGTATTGGCCAGTCGCTTCTGGAGGCGATACCAATTTTATAGATGAACCCCGACTCGCCTGTTACGCGAAGATTCTGAATGGCTAACTTCTCGATGTAATAAGAGGCCGTAGCCACATTGACAATAAAAGCATCCACCTCCCCGTAAGAAACAGCATACAGACCACTACGGATATCCGCCACGGGCAACAGGTCAAGCTCGGGATACATTCGTTGGAGAAAATCATGGGATGCATAGTTCTTAACGACTGCGACCCTTTTTCCCCTGAGATCGGATAGATCCGAAATTCCGTGCGTATCATCATTGACGATGATCGACGCCGGCAACTCTAGATAAGGCTTAGTGAAACTCAGATATTTATCTCGATCCGGTGTGCTTGCCGCGGCGGTCAAAAGTGCTACCTTTCTCTCGCGGGCGCTCTGCAATGACTGACTCCAGCTCTTATGAGGCACGACTTCAATACGGATACCCAGCCGCTGCTCTATTAGCTTGATGTAATCCGCTGCCATGCCTGAGAACTTTTTATCGCGATCCAGATATTCTACTGGCGGCCAGTCCGGATCAGCCGCTGCGAGGATCACAAGATGTTCATCCAGCCATTCTTGCTCCTTTTTTGTTAGTTGAATTTTTTTAACTTTCTTTTCATCACCCGGAGTCGTAATGGTTATCCACTTTTGAAAAACTCGTTGCCTTTCCTCTTCAGTAATCGTGGCAAGCACCTTACTCAGTATACGATTCAACATTGGCCAATCCCGGCGTGAAGCGAGGGCCAGCTTATATGAGAATTCGGTCAGGTTGCTGATATGAAGATTGGTAATCTTCCACTTCTTGATGGCATAGGAAGTGGTGCCCAGATTCAGCACCCCGGCATCCACCTCCCCCGTAGAAACCCTTTGCAGCAGCCCCTTTACATCGCGCACCAGCACAAGATTAATACCCGGGTATTGCTGTCGCAGAAAATCGTTGATGGCCGTTCCTTCAAGAGTAACAAGGCGCTTGCCCGTGAGGGATTCCAAGGAGGGGAAATTCTGCCCAGAGCGAGTAACAATAACATCAGGAAAGTCGATATAGGGCTCAGAAAAGAGCAGGTAATTTTGGCGCTCCGGTGTTTCTGCCGCTTCCGCCAACATATCTGCCTTTTGCTCTTTCATCAGTTTCAACGCCTGTGCCCAACTGTCAGAAAGCAGGTACTCAAAACGAATCCCCAGCCTTTGGGCAATAATTTTTAGAAAATCATTGGCTATCCCCTCCGATTCTCCTGCGTCATTTGTGAACTGAAAAGGAGCATAATCGGGATCGGCAGCAACACGTATGACCGGGTGCTCGTCGAGCCAGGCCTGTTCTTCTTCCGTCAGCGCCAGACCGTTAGAGCTGCTTGCAGGAAGCACCTCCTCTGCGAGGGTTAGACTCGTAGAAGACACATATAACAAGACAAGAATAAAGATGCGTATCACATTCATGACGATAAATTATGAAATCTGAGTACCCAGCGATTGATACCTGATTGGCGAGAGCATTCCCTAATGTTACATAAAATATCGAGTTAACGATATTGAACGCTTTCTATCAACGCCCACGCGAGAATTTAGGGTGCAACTAAGCCTCAACTACAACGTGCTCCATGACCCCATTGTGCGGGAAGCAGCTAATATAACTCTACACCTTACCAAACTAGTGGGCATCGATTTAGCGAAAAGCAGCTTCCAAATTCACGCAATCGCTAAAAATAGGCATGACATCACCAAGAAGAAAATGACGCGCAACAAACTAAAATCGTACATGATTAATTTACCTGCTTGCCTCGTGGCCATGGAAGCTTGCGGTAGTGCACATTATTGGGCAAGAGTATTTCGCTCATATGGGCATGACGTGAAATTGATTGCCCCTCAGTTTGTTAGACCCTTCGTCAAATCTAATAAGAATGACGCGATAGATGCCGAAGCCATTTGCGAGGCTGTGCAACGGCCTAATATGCGTTTTGTTGTAATAGAAGAGGTCGCCCAACAAGATAATCAAAGCTTACATAGAGCCTCCTCAAAAAGCCCACTGCATTGATATTACTAAAGAAAGCAGGGCCACCAAGGTATAATAGTGCACAAAAAACCTCATCTCACCGACGAAAAGCATGCACCGATGATTCGATATCGAAGCGAAAAACAGCTCCCCCTTGAAGGGTTCGAGACGCCATTTGAAACAGCACTGGATAAGAACAATCGCTGGGTCAAGTTAAGTGAATGCATCCCGTGGGATGTGTTGGCCGATAGTTATTATCAAACCCTCTCGGTTAAAGAGGGGCGCCCCGCCAAAGATGCCCGCCTCGTGATTGGCGCAGTGATCATTAAACATAAACTGTGTTTGTCGAATGAAGAGACCGTCGATCAGATTCAGGACGACTCCATGGATGGAGGAGGTAGGGCACCGTCTGGAACGAGTGCCGAGAACCCGTACCTGCAGTACTTCGTCGGTTTGCCGGGGTATCAGACCAAAGCGCCTTTTGTTCCGTCACTGTTTGTTGGGATTCGTACCAAAAGTAGGCGCTCCTAAGCGAACGGATGGGGCAAGCGATGTTTGATGCCTTTCATGGTGCGATCGTAGACGCAGTGGAAGCGAAGCGGCCTAGCCAAAAGTCGAACAACGACAGCGTGAAAAATGATGACGATCCTCCACCCCCTGATGAATCCAGTTCAACAGAAGAGCAATCACTTAACCTGGGTAAACTGATCGTCGATGCCACTGTCGCCAACCAAGCGATTCGTTATCCAACAGATCTGAGCTTGCTCAATGAAGCTCGCGAGTTTAGCGAACAAATCATCGACATCCTGCATTCAAAGAGCAACAGAAAACAGAACAAACCCAGAACGTATCGAAAGAACGCCCGCAAAGCCTATCTTGCCGTCGTAAAGCTCAGGCGCCCAGGCCGTAAGAGGCTGCGAAGGGGAATCAAACAACAACTCCAGTATCTACGCGGCAACCTCAAGCACATAGACGGTTTGTTGGATGAATGGCCGTCCGGCACACCGATCCCCTTGCCCGATTGGCTGTTGCGCCGCTACTGGGTGCTCCCACATCTCTATCGTCAGCAACAGGCAATATAGCAACAACGTGCGTCGTTGTGATGACAGAATCGTCAGCATCAGTCAGCCCTACGTCCGGCCGATCGTCAGAGGCAAGCAAGACAAACCGGTTGAGTTTGGTGCCAAGCTCAGCGTCAGCCTCACCGGCGAAGGGCTTGCTCACATTGATGCACTGCGTTGGGATGCCTTTAACGAAGGCGCCGACCTGGCGGGTCAAGTAGAAGCGTATAAAGCACGTTACGACCACTATCCTGACGTTGTGCTGGGTGACCCTGCCTATGGCACGCAAGCCAACCGACGCTACTTAAAACAACGTGGCATCCGCTTTGGGGCAAACCCTTGGGGCGTCCTAACAAGGTGACGGCGGAGAACAAAGCAGAGATGAAGCGTCTCAAAGCACAGCGGCAACAAGACTATCGAGAGCGCATTCCAATCGAAGGCAAGTTTGGGCAGGGCAAGAACGGCTACCGCTTGAACTACATCCGCGCCAAGCGCGCCGATACGTCACTGGCCTGGATCAACAGTATCTTCTTGGTGATGAATCTGCCGATCCTGCTGCGGGTTTTCTTGGGCTTGTGCAAAAGCGGCTTAATAACCGCTGTGTTGCGAACAAAACACTACGTAAGCAGGCTGTGGCTACGGTTCGTTTCGTCCTTACGCGCTCAGTCCGCCGGGAGGTTTCCTCATCGAAGGAGTGGTGTTCTTACTTTTTGAGGAAGCTCTAAGTAAGCGCGGGGATAGCTACTTACGAGCCTTACTCATCCACGGAGCACGCTCGATTTTGCAGCACGCCGGGAAAAAGAGAGATAGAACAAATTGTTGGATTAGCAGCTTGGCACAACGGCGAAACAAAAATATCGCTGCTGTGGCAATGGCTAATGAGATAGCGCGTACTGCTTTTGCTTTATTAAAACACAAACAAGATTATGAGCTTATGACAATGCCTGGCCCGGTTTCTACATAACTATAGAATAGATTTACGTTTATAAAGAGTTGCGAGAAGAGAGATCAACGTGATGGTATAAAAAGTTAGCTACTGCATTTCTGAAAACCTATGTCAGCCAGGGGCTTCCAATCATTGGAAAGACCGCTCAAATGATGAGGACAGATATGCGCGCATCCCATCAGGGCCCAGGGTGAGCTGTGACTATGAGGCCGGATATATGACTGCAACTATCTTTTATCCAAAACAGGATCTCACTTGCATCGCGGGATGAATTATATATGGCTGACGGAGCTAGTAGAGACTGTGCACTTTCTATCGAAAGCTGCCCACGTCTCTCTGGCTCCTACCGGGGGCTTGTGATACCCCGCTCGCTATGACGCATAGCTCTCCCTGTATCACGG
>Ga0316204_10005584_pt1 | contig 20507 bp, 23 predicted proteins | sample 6monrhotite_MG_2_FD_205661 | JGI IMG/M metagenome (GOLD analysis project Ga0316204, IMG submission 205661) | Microbial mat bacterial communities from mineral coupon in-situ incubated in ocean water Damariscotta River, Maine, United States -... | ecosystem: Environmental > Aquatic > Marine >...
CAAGGCCAAATACAAGAAACAGATCAGAATCCACGTCGCGCCCCCTAAGGCTCAATCATGGAAACACTATTCCGGATCGGTACGAAAAATCAACCTTTCCTCGCAAGGTGCGACACGCAGGATATTTGTTGTGCCCGGTATGTTGAATGGCACCCCTGCAGTGACAACAATCTGGTCTTTTTCAGTCGCATAGCCACCTTCGCGTGCGGCGCGAGCAGCGCTTACAACTGCAGATTTAAATCTGTCAACTTCTCCGGTTCGAACGCAGTTGGTTCCCCAGCTCAAACACAGACGCCGGGCTGTACGTTCCAACGGCGTTAAAGCAATGATCGGCACCCGAGGCCGTTCACGCGCGACAAGCAACGCCGTTGTGCCAGATTGCGTGAAACAGCAGATCGCCTTGATATCGGTCGTTTCTGCAATTTCGCGCGCCGCAGCAACAATGCCATCCGCAATTGTTTTACGGTCTGCCTTCCGACTTGCCTCAATCACTTCGCGATACGTCGGATCGCTCTCTACCTCTATGGCGACGTTATTCATCGTCATCACTGCCTCGACCGGGTAACTCCCCGCCGCCGATTCAGCGGACAGCATAATCGCATCTGTGCCTTCATAGATTGCGGTCGCAACGTCAGAAACCTCTGCCCGTGTAGGCACCGGACTTTCGATCATGCTTTCCAACATTTGTGTTGCCACGATAACGGGTTTTGCCGCTGCTCGGCACGCCCGAACCAGACGTTTCTGAATAGGCGGTACATTTTGGACCGGCAATTCTACGCCCAGATCGCCCCGCGCAACCATAATCCCGTCAGAGGCTGCCAAAATTTCTGTAAATGCAGTGACCGCGGAAGGTTTTTCAATCTTCGACAAGATCGCAGCCCTGCCTTTTGCCAGTTCTCGCGCTTCCTCGACATCTTCAGGACGTTGCACAAAAGACAACGCCAGCCAATCGACGCCCAAATCGCAGACAAACTCCAGATCTGCGCGGTCCTTTTTCGACAACGCAGCCAGCGGCAACACCACATCAGGGACATTCACGCCCTTTCTGTTTGAAATTGTCCCGCCAACGACTACGCTGCAGTTTGCGAAATCTGCGCCGCAGGTATCTACCTTCAAGCGAATCTTACCGTCGTTGACCAAAAGGCTTGCACCTGGTTCAAGCGCGTCAAAGATTTCCTTGTGCGGAAGCTGAACACGGTTCGCATCGCCTGGTTTGTCGTCAAGATCAAGACGGAACGTCTGCCCCACCTCAAGCTCTTCTTCCTCGTTTGCGAAAACACCGCAGCGTAGTTTTGGCCCTTGAAGGTCGGCCAGAATTGCAATGGGTCTACCCAAGTCTTTTTCAATTTGCCGAATTATGGCGTGACGTGCCCGAATTTCTTCGTGGTCCCCGTGGCTCATATTCAGGCGGAATACATCGGCACCCGCCTCAAACAGTGCCCTTATCGTCTCGTAATCATTCGATGCCGGGCCCAGTGTAGCCACGATCTTAACATTTCGAAGGCGCCTCATATTGCCCCGTTCCTTGTATTAGTGTGTCATGTCTGGTGAGCCGGCACCTTATATGGCGCAAAATCAGCAACGTGACAACTGGCGCTTTTCAAAAGCATTGCGTAAAGAGAATGAGCCGAAATTTTTAACAGAATCATGACGTATCACCAACCAGCCAACTACCACCCGTTTCACATCATCGGCGCAGACCGCCCCGCGCGTTGGGTCGTCACCTGTGACCATGCAACTAACACCGTTCCAGCAGAAGTCGGCGGAGGTGATCTTGGCCTGCCTGCCGAAGATATGGCACGCCACATTGCGTATGATGTTGGGGCCGCTGGTGTTACATGGGCCCTGGCAGAGCTGCTGAACGCGCCCGCAATTCTCAGCAACTTTTCGCGCCTCGTGATTGACCCGAATCGGGGCGAAGACGACCCGACGCTTTTGATGAAGCTTTACGACGGGACAATTGTTCCAGCCAACCGCCATGCAGACGGCGAGGAAATCGAGCGTCGTCTCAACGCCTATTACCGCCCGTATCACGACGCGTTGACCAAATTGATTGTATCCCGTGAGACACCGGTGATCCTTTCAATCCACAGCTTTACACCTCAGTTGAGCGGGCGCTCGCCACGTCCATGGCACGTCGGGCTTCTCTATGCTGATGACACACGTCTTGCGCTGCCATTGCTGGACCGCCTGAACAAAGAAACTGATCTTTGCATCGGTGCGAATGAGCCCTATGGCGGGCACCTGCCGGGTGATGCGATTGATCGGCACGCAATCGACAATGGCCACCCGAACGTTTTGATCGAAATCCGTAACGACTTAATCCGGACTGACGAACAACAGGTGGCTTGGGCGGAAAGGCTGGCACCAATCCTTCAGGAAGTTCTTGCCGAGACCGGCCTATAGAAAGAAACGATGCCACATATTGTTGTTGAATATTCCGCTACACTCGATCAATCGAATGACATGCAGGCGCTATGTGAAAAACTTTTCAATGTGGCGCGTGACAGCGGTATTTTCCCGGACAGTGGCGCAATTAAGATACGCGCACTGCCTTGCCCCTATGTGTATATTGGCCAGGAGCCGCAAAGCTTTGCCCATGCCACCGTTCGCCTTCTGGCAGGGCGTGACACGGAAACAAAGGCGCGCCTAACAAACTTGATTTTAAAAGCGCTCGACGCCACATTGCCTGATGTCGGAAGTCTGACAGTCGACATCAAAGACATTGACCGCGAAACCTACGCGAAACGCGTTATGTAAACAGAGCAAGGAATCTATGATGGACAAAGCCACACAAACCGAACTGGAAGCTGCCGCGTTTCGTCGTCTGCGGGATCATCTAAGAGAACGGACAGACGTTCAGAATATCGACATGATGAACCTTTCCGGGTTCTGCCGGAATTGCCTTTCAAGATGGTATCAGGAAGCTGCCAACGAACGCGGCATTGAGATGAGCAAGGAAGAAGGCCGCGAGGCGTTTCTTGGAATGCCCTCTGCCGAGTGGAAAGAAAAATACCAAGCCGAAGCCAGCCCTGAAAAACAGGCCGAGTTCGAAGTCGCCTTTCGGGAGAATGTAGGCGGGCATTGACACCGTAAAGATTGTGCGGCATCAATCACCGCACTAACGTTGCGCCACCGGGTATCTTGAGTTCAAGCTGGGCAAAAAGGCTAACGTTTATTTCAAGGAAGCCCGGCATGCGCCCAACAGATCAAATCGCCATTTTCGTACATGACGCTCTTGCCGCTGGAAGATCGCGTGATGAAATTTCCGAAGCTCTTGCAAGGGCGGGGTGGGCACCGAATGAGATTTCTGACGCTCTTAACTCTTGGGCTGACAGTGATTTTTCGCCACCAGTTCCGCGCCCCAGATCATATGTCTCAGCGCAAGAAGCTTTCTTCTATGGCTTAATGTTCGCCGCGCTCGGCATGACCGCATGGCATCTAAGTTCGCTGTCTTTCAACCTTATTGACCGCTGGCTATATTTGCCCTCAGATTCGAGGTTCATGACCCGCTCGATCGGGCAAATGCGCTGGTCCATCGCCTCACTTATCGTCTTCGCCCCGTTGTTTCTTATCCTGAACGCCCGAGCAACACGTGATACCCGTGCTGACCCGGGGAAAAGCCGGTCCGGGATAAGGAAATGGTTCGGATATATCACGCTATTTCTTGCCGCGATTTCATTGCTTGGTAATCTAATGTACGCGATCTATGCCCTCTTAAACGGTGATCTCACCGCGCGTTTCATAGCCAAATCAGTTGTCGTTGCAGTTGTCGCAGGTGTCATCTTTCTTTATTTCAGAAAAGAAACCAGCGAGAGCAAAGATGCGCTCTGAAAACCTTCCCCAAATTCTTATAGCATTACTTGTGATCGCTACTGTCGCGGTGGGGCTGATTGTTGTTGGCGGACCCGAGGCGGGGAGAATGGAAAAGCGCGATGAAAGCCGAATTGCCGACCTCAGGAAATTAGGCACATTTGTTCAGTGTGTTGCCGATTTAAACCAAAATACCCTTCCAGAAGTTTTGGGTCAGAACACGGAGTGTAACAAGGATATCCGACTGGCGGATCCTTTCACAGATACCCCTTACCAATACGAGAAGGTCTCGCAGACTACATACAGGCTGTGCGCAGAGATGGAAGTGTCCGACAGAACCTATTACATCGCTCGATTTGAACCGTCGACCGGATGTCTGACACTCAGCTATCCTCGATAAAAAAGTCGCGTCAGACCGCGACCTTCTGGCTTTCGTCCAGATAAATTTCGCGCAGGCGTTTTGCAACTGGACCCGGCGTTCCATCGCCAAGTGCGGAACCATCAACGGAAACCACCGGCATAACAAAAGCAGAAGCAGATGTTGTAAAGGCTTCATCCGCGTCCATCGCCTCTTCAATGGTGAAAGGGCGTTCTTCGACTTCCATCTGTGCTTCGCGCGCGAAACGCAGAACAGCGGCGCGGGTAATCCCGTGCAGAATGTCAGTTGAAAGCTGACGGGTGATAATCCGGCCATTCTTGACTATATAGGCGTTGTTGCTTGTGCCTTCGGTCACAAAACCATCTTCGACCAGCCAGGCGTCATCCGCACCTGCAGCCTTTGCCATCATCTTACCCATAGACGGGTACAGCAACTGCACGGTTTTGATGTCGCGGCGTCCCCAGCGGATATCTTCAATCGAAATGATCTTGGCACCTTTTTTCGCGGCCGGACTGTCGATCAACGTTTTTGACTGGGTGAACAGCACAAGCGTTGGGGCAACACCTTCGGGGAAAACAAAATCCCGGTCTGCGGCTCCGCGCGTCACCTGCAAATAGACGAGGCCTTCGTCAACTTCGTTCAGACGCACCAGTTCACGGTGAATTTCAAGCAATTCGTCCATGGCGCAGGGTGCTGCCATATCAAGCTCGTTCAGAGACCGCTCCAGCCGTTTGGCGTGCCCAGCAAAATCAATCAGTTTACCGCCCAGAACGCTGGTTACTTCGTATACACCATCAGCAAACAGAAATCCGCGGTCAAAGACTGAAACCTTGGCGTCCTCTTCCGGCACGAAGGATCCGTTTACATAAACTGTCCGGCTCATCTTATCTCTCCTCAACCCCAAAGTTCAGCCACAGGTGGGTGTACCCCGGCGTCGTCAAATTGCAATGCGTTATCGCGGTCTTCGGCTAACAGAAGCGGCCCGTCAAGGTCTGTTACCAATGCACCCTGCGCAACAAGCGTCGCTGGTGCCATTGCAAGCGAAGATCCAACCATACAACCAACCATAACGTCGTAGCCTTGCTTCAGCGCCTCGTCGCGCAAGGCAAGCGCCTCGGTCAACCCGCCAGTTTTGTCGAGCTTGATGTTCACTACGTCATATTTGCCTTTCAAAGCAGGCAGGCTCGCCCGGTCATGGCAGCTTTCATCCGCACAGACGGGCAAAGGCCGCTCGATTTCTGAAAGCATGTCGTCCGCACCCGCAAGAAGCGGCTGCTCCACAAGCTCCACACCAAGCCGAAGAAGGTGGGGCGCGAGGTCCGCATAAACCTCTGCGGTCCAGCCCTCGTTCGCATCAACAATAATGCGGGATTTCTGTGCGCCTGCTCGCACGGCTTCAAGCCGCCCCATGTCATCGGGCGTGCCGAGTTTGATTTTCAGCAATGGACGGTGTCCATTCTCAGCCGCCTGCGCACGCATTTTTTCCGGAGTGTCGAGCGACAAAGTATATGCCGTGATCTCCGGCCCAGGTTTCGCAAGACCCGCCAACTGCCAAACACGCTTACCTGATTGTTTTGCTTCCAGATCCCAAAGTGCGCAGTCGACAGCATTACGCGCGGCACCTGCGGGAAGAAGGCTAGCAAGCGACACCCGATCCAATTCTGATGGCAAATTTGCAATCTGATCCGCCACAGACTCGAGCGTTTCACCGTACCGCGCATAAGGAACACATTCCCCCCAGCCAGTTTTATCGCCTTCTGTTGCGCGTACGGTCAGCACTTTCGCCTCGGTCCGTGACCCCCGCGAAATCGTGAAAACCTGCGCCAGCTTAAACACATCCGGGGTGATTGAGAGTTCCATATGTTGCCTCCCGGCATCTAGCGCTTCCATGCCAGCACTCTTCACCCGTGTGAAATGTTTTGCAAGGAAGCGTAGAGAGGTTTCAGATTGCCGCAAGAGCGTCTACCAGACGCGCAGCACCTTGGCGGAACGGATCAACCGCAGGAATGCCCATGCGTGCTTCAACCTCTGCCAGATAGCTAACCGCCTCTTCTTCGCTCAGGTGTTGGGTGTTCACCGAAACACCAACAACCTGACAGACAGGGTTTGAAACCCGTGCCAAAGGCAAAGCAGTATCACGCAGCTTTTCCAGCGAGGGCAAATCATATCCCGGCAGACCACGCATGTGTTTACGTGTCGGCTCATGCGCAAGGATCAACGCGTCTGGCTGCCCACCGTGGAGCAACGCCATCGTGACACCAGAATAGGAAACGTGGAAAAGTGACCCCTGCCCTTCAATATGATCCCAATGATCATCGTCGTTGTTAGGTGTAAGGTATTCAACAGCACCTGCCATAAAGTCGGCGATCACCGCATCCAGTGGCACACCTTGGCCAGTAATCAGGATACCGGTCTGACCCGTCGCGCGGAACGAGGTATTCATTCCCCGTTTCTGCATCTCGGCATCCATCGCCAGAGCGGTGTACATTTTACCAACGGAGCAATCTGTTCCAACAGCCAAACAGCGCTTGCCGGTGCGTTTTTCACCATTCGCGATTGGGTACCAGACCGTCGGAACCCGCACGTCGTGCACGGTGCCACCGTGCGTTTGCGCAGCAGCAACCAGATCGCCCTCATCACGCAGCAGGTTGTGCAAACCTGAAGCAAGGTCAAACCCCATCTCGAGCGCCTCAATCAGCACAGCTTTCCACGCTGCTGAGATGTAGCCGCCGCGGTTTGCAACACCAATGACCAGTGTTTTGGCACCAGCGGCTTGCGCTTCTGCAAGGCTGAGATCCTTAAGCCCAACATCGGCGCCACATCCGGGTAACCGAAACTGACCAACGGCGTTTTCAGGGCGCCAATCCTTGATACCCTGCGCAACTTTTGCTGCAAGTTGGTCCGGCGCATCGCCGAGAAAAAGAAGGTATGGTGTTTCGATCATGTCAGCCCCCAGAAAAATCAGTCTCCATTATTCACAATTTCCGCAGGGAATATTTCGCAAGATACGTGGCCATATTACTAAATTGTGCATAATTATTCGAGAGAATTAGGATTTCTTAGAATTATCTGTACTTTTATGTGCGCAACACTTCATTTTTCTCCTCTCGCACAATTTGATTCTAAACAAACTATCGCGAATAGCTCTTTATTGCCGCTTTGCTTGAATTGCTGCAGTTGCAAGCAATGCTGCTTGCGCAGCATGACGCAATATTCTATCTCTCCGACAACCCATTGTGTAACATCATTACCGAGAGGCCAATTCTATGAGCTTTCGCATTCAGCCCGCCGCCCCAGCCCGCCCCAACCGCTGCCAATTGTTTGGCCCGGGCTCGCGCCCTGCGATTTTCGAGAAAATGGCAACCAGTGGGGCTGACGTCATTAACCTTGATCTGGAAGATTCCGTCGCGCCATCGGACAAAGACAGTGCGCGTGAAAACATCATCAAAGCAATTAGTGATGTTGATTGGGGCACCAAAACCCTGAGCGTCCGGATCAATGGTCTCGATACACCCTACTGGTACAAAGATGTTGTTGATCTGATGGAACAGGCAGGTGATCGGCTTGACCAAATCATGATCCCAAAAGTTGGCTGTGCGGCTGATGTCTATGCGGTTGATGCACTGGTCAGCGCCATCGAGGCAGCAAAGGGGCGCGCGAAGCCGATCAGTTTTGAAGTGATTATCGAAAGTGCTGCTGGTATCGCGCATGTGGAAGAAATCGCTGCATCAAGCCCGCGACTTCAGGCGATGTCATTGGGTGCCGCGGATTTTGCTGCGTCAATGGGCATGCAGACGACCGGAATCGGCGGCACGCAAGAAAACTATTACATGTACCGTGAAGGCGAAAAACACTGGTCCGACCCGTGGCACTGGGCGCAGGCTTCAATTGTTGCGGCATGTCGCACACACGGAGTTTTGCCTGTCGACGGCCCCTTTGGCGATTTCAGCGATGATGAAGGCTTTCGCGCACAGGCGCGCCGATCCGCCACTTTGGGCATGGTTGGCAAATGGGCAATTCACCCAAAGCAGATTGCAATCGCGAACGAGGTCTTCACACCCTCAGAGGAGCAGGTTACCGAGGCACGTGAAATCCTTGCTGCAATGGAAACCGCAAAGGCGAACGGCGAAGGCGCAACTGTCTACAAAGGCCGCTTGGTTGATATCGCGAGCATTAAACAGGCCGAAGTGATTGTCCGGCAGTCAGAAATGATTAACGGTTAAGACACATAGGAATTCGGGATAGGCGCGATGGAAAAACCACTGACGCTTTTGCACACAGCAACGGTGCATCGCGCAACCTTTTCAAAACTGGCAGAGCAAATTGCGCCAAATTTGGAACTTGTACAGCACGTCCACGAAGACTGGCTGACGCGCGCGCGTGAAAATAGTGTGGATTCTGCGTTGCATGCAGAGATTTCTGAGTTGGTGCAATCTGCAGACGGCCCTGTTGTTTGCACCTGCACAACTTTGGGCGCGGTCGCAGAAGAGCTTGGCGCTATCCGGATAGACCGGCCCATGATGAGTGCAGCGGCGCGGCGTGGTGGAAAAATTTTGATGGTATTTTGTCTGGAAAGCACGCGGACTCCCAGCACTGAGCTTTTAGAACAGGAAATTGAAGCGTCTGATTCAGACGCAACGATCATACCAATGTTCCTTGAGCAGTTTTGGCCCTTGTTTGAGGCTGGTGAAAACGAGGCGTTTCTGGCCTGCATTGCCGGGGCCGTGAACGCATATGTTGTTGACCATCCTGACACAAACACCGTCGTGCTTGCGCAAGCATCGATGGCTGGCGCGTCTGCTTTATTGAGCCAGCTAAAGATGCCGGTTCTGACTTCGCCTGAAATTGCCCTTCAAGCCTTTGCTTAAAACTGATACGCAATTCGCAATAGTTTATTCTTTTGATTGATCGAACTTGGAAACGCAGGAAAATCCCACTCGCCATAGGCTTATCTGCGCGTCATAATCTTGCTGAGTTGCATTGCGCAGCGGGTATTGCCATATACGGGCAGATCAGGTTTCCGGAGTAGATTATGACCCACTATCTCGAATTCGAAAAACCGCTTGCCGAAATTGAAGGCAAAGCCGAAGAACTGCGCGCCCTTGCGCGTGCGAATGAAGAGATGGACGTCGAACAAGAAGCCGCCGGGTTGGATAAAAAGGCGGCGACCATGCTGGTCGACCTCTACAAAAACCTTTCACCATGGCGCAAATGTCAGGTCGCGCGCCACCCCGACCGTCCGCATTGCAAAGATTACATAAATGCGCTGTTTAAAGAATACACGCCACTCGCCGGAGACCGTAATTTCGCGGATGACCACGCAGTCATGGGTGGGCTTGCGCGGCTTGGCGATACCGCGGTGATGGTCATTGGCCACGAAAAGGGCAACGACACGAAAACTCGTATCGAACGCAATTTCGGGATGGCGCGACCAGAGGGATATCGTAAAGCGATCCGGCTTATGGAAATGGCCGATAAATTTGGCCTTCCGATCATCACACTTGTAGACACCCCGGGTGCATACCCCGGCAAAGGCGCAGAAGAGCGCGGCCAGTCAGAGGCAATCGCGCGCTCAACCGAAAAATGTTTGCAGGTCAAAGTTCCGTTGATTTCAGTCATTATCGGCGAGGGCGGGTCTGGCGGTGCAGTAGCATTTGCGACGGGAAACCGAATTTTGATGCTTGAACATTCAATCTATTCGGTGATCAGCCCTGAAGGATGCGCTTCTATCCTTTGGAAGGACGCGGAAAAAATGCGCGAAGCGGCCGAAGCATTGCGTCTGACTGCGCAAGATCTGCTTAAATTGGGCGTAGCAGATACGGTCATCAAAGAACCTGTTGGTGGCGCACAACGCGACCGTACCGCTGCAATTGAATCTGTAGGTCGTGCACTGGAAACAACGCTGGCAGAACTTTTAAAGAAAAAGCCTGATGCGCTGGTCAAGGACAGACGAAAGAAATATCTGGATCTCGGATCAAAGGGGCTGGCTGCATAACCTGGAAAAAGGTTTCATTTCCTGTCGGGTGGGCTGATCTGATCAAGGCGTGAAGCAACACTTTCTATTTCCGATGCGCTAAACCTGTCTTCCAGCAGTTTTTTCAAACACTCTTCATAAACGGGCCACATCTTTCGGCGGGTTTCCCTTCCGTCTTTCGTGATTTTGACTGCGTGCCCCCTGCCGTCTGTGTCACAGGCAATCCTGGAAATTAACCCCGCGTTTTCAATTTTGCTCAGTAAACGCGAGGTCCCGTATTGCGGCAACAATAACTTATCCTTCAGCGCGTATGGTCGTATGCCTTCTTTTCCTGCCTTTTCAATTTCGAGCAGGGCGTCATACCAGTTTAGTGGTGGCAAACTCTGCGTTGCCAACTCGGCCTCGATAAACGCAAGCGCACGTTCGCTTGCGCGCATAAGGCTTTTCCACAGATAGATAGTTTCATCTTTGATTTGTTTAGCCATATCGGGTTCATGACATATAAATGCAAATGCATCAAGGTTGACTCCAAAATATATCTACCCATATAGATGCGACTGCATCTATATTAAAGGATCACCAAATGACACTTCACCTGATCAGCCACCACCTGTGTCCTTATGTTCAACGCGCAGCCATTTCACTTGCAGAAAAGGGCGTTTTGTTTGACCGCACCTATATCGAACTCTCGAACAAACCTGACTGGTTCCTAAAAATTTCGCCGCTTGGAAAAACACCTGTATTGGTGGCAGAGAATACTCCAATCTTCGAATCCGCCGTTATTCTGGAATATCTTGAAGATACGCAACCAAACCCACTTCATCCCAATAATCCTCTGGCACGTGCGCGTGACAGGGCGTGGGTTGAGTTTGGATCTGCTGTTCTGAACGATATTGCGGGGTTCTATAACGCGGATAACTCTGAGAACCTCAGCAAGAAATCGATTGCGCTCTCTGAAAAATTCACCCGCTTAGAGGCGGAGATTGGCGAGGGGCCCTACTTTAACGGTGCCGATTTTAGTCTCGTTGACGCAGTTTTCGGCCCAGTCTTTCGGTACTTCGATGTCTTTGATCAAATCCTTGACCACTCAATTTTTGTGGGCAAACCCAAAGTTGCTCACTGGCGTGCAATGCTTGCAAAAAGACCTTCAATTGTCGAAGCTGTATCGTCGGATTACAATAATCAACTGCTTGAATTCCTAAAAAATCGCGATTCACACCTTGCTGCGCTTATCGCCTCTGCAAACCTCGCGCCAGCGCTAAGCAACGCGCTGTGAGCCGCTGACAGGCCATCTGATCCAGGGTCAGATTGCGACATGTTTTTCTGAAATTCAAGCGAGCAAATAAAAACCACGGCCATTCCTGAACGGGGCCGTGGTTCTCGTTTGTTAGGTTGGGATGGTTGGCTGCTGACACCAACCATCCCTTTGGCAGTTTATTATGGGACACGCCGAATGTTCGGTCGGCTGAGTAGCCCTTGTTTTGCATTGTAGGTGTCTTCCGACCGCGCGATTGCCACGCGAAAAATCCGGTGCGTTCCCTTTGATGCGCTCACACGAGGCTTCAGCGATTTTCCAACCGAAACGTTGATGTCCATAGGTGAACCATTGTCGTAAGCTAACTCACGTTCATCAATCGCGTATTGAAGCGTCAATACCGCATCCGGATCGGAGTCAAAGTAGCTGCTATGAGAAACGCATAGAAAATGTCCGCTTCCCGCGTAAGTCATTAGGAAAAAACCTTTTTCCCGAAGGATTTCAGCGATCACGTCAGCGACCTCTGACAAGGCAAACGAATACTCCAGCGGGCTTGTCTTTGAGTGGATCTCTTCCGCCTGATCAATCTTGATCGCGAAGATATTTGAACTGTCCAACCCGGCTCTTGAAAGCTGACCCAGATAGTTTGAAAGCGCTTCATATTCGACCGCACCTTCAACATCTTCGATGCGCTGCGGATCAAGGAATGCTGTTGCGACAACGGGTTCGCTTTTGGTCACAGAGGAGGTTTTGGTCGCCTGACGCTCTTTGACGCCATTCTGAGAAGCGATCAGTTTTTCCGCGATATGCACCCGGGCACCAATCTCTGTCACGTCGAACGGTTTTGTAACATAATCAGTTGCGCCTGCCTCGAACGCCCGGTCGATATGCGAGATGTCAGACATCACGGTCAACATAATGATTGGTGTTTCTTTATAACCCGGCAAAGCGCGAATTCTGCGGCATAGCTCGATACCGTCCATACCCGGCATTGCGATATCAAGGAAAAGACAGTCGAACTTGGGTTCTTCCCGCTCTAAAAGCGAAAGAGCGCGGATAGGGGACGCGCGAACTGACACGTCGTGATACCCAGAGTTTGCCAAAACAACTGGAAGTAGTTCGAGGATGAATACATCATCATCAACGGCAAGTATTTTCATCAAATTTCTCCGCAGCTGTCTTTCTGACTTGAGAGATCAGACTAGTTGATGGGGATTGTATTTTTTATGGAAATTTTAAGGCCATATTATGTTGTATTGTTTCTAAACACCCGCTCTAGGGGAGCGCGAAAGTGGAAAAACATCCGACCCTATCTTAAGAAACTCTAGAGCAAACGAAGTTCAGATGCAGCGATTTTTCGTGCAAACACTAGGAAACCCATGCTTTTCCTTGCTCAATAGAAAAATTTTGATGTTCAAAAAAACTTAGTCTGACCCATGCCTCACCATGCAGCCTTTGTTTAACTACTGATCTGTTGTTCTCAAATGACAGAAGCAAAGGCGCGGTTCTGTTTTACGGTCCCGTACGCAAAGCTCGTGTCAATCGACGCAATCGAAGGGATTCGATGAATTTTCTCACGAATAAAGTCTTCGTAAGACGCTAGGCTTTCAACGATCACGCGCAGCAGATAGTCGCTGTCTCCAGTCATCAGATAGCAATCAAGGACTTCGTCGATCCGGTTGATGTGCTGTTCAAATGTTTGGACTGCCTCTTTATTGTGGTGTTCCAGCCGAATACGAATGAAGACAGTAATAGGCAGACCATAGGCCGCCTGATCAACCAACGCCGTATATCCCTGGATAACTCCGGATTTTTCAAGGTTTCGCAAGCGGCGCAAACACGGTGATGGCGATAGATTCACCCGTTCAGCAAGTTCATTATTTGTAAGCCGCCCATCAAGTTGAAGCTCGCGAATAATTTGTTGGTCTTTAGCGTCCATATTTTCGACCTTCTTAGCAATAACTGCCATTTTTATTTCATTACTTGGCAATATTAGCAACTAAATGCGCTCTTACTTAGCATATCATAGAGGTAACTCAAAATACCGGAGACGCAGAAATGACCCAAGCTTCAAAATCGCCCAGCACTGGCTTTGCAACCCGTGCAATCCATCACGGATATGATCCTCAGGATGAACACGGCGCATTGACCCCGCCTCTGCACCTGACATCTACCTTTTCGTTTGCCACGGCTGAACAAGGGGGCGAAATGTTCGCCGGAGAGCGGCCCGGTCATATCTACTCTCGCATCTCGAACCCAACACTTGACTTGTTAGAGCAACGCATCGCGAATCTCGAAGGCGGTGAAGCGGCACTCGCAAACTCATCCGGTATGGGATCAATCACTTCAGTTCTCTGGACTTTTCTAGAGCCGGGCGACGAGGTGATTGTTGATAAAACGCTCTATGGCTGCACTTTCTCATTTATGAACCACGGCCTTCGGAAATTTGGCATTACGATCACGCATGTCGATATGACAATTCCGGAAAACCTGACCCGCGCAATGAATGCGAAAACCAAGATTGTCTACTTTGAAACACCCGCTAACCCGAATATGCGGCTCGTTGATATTGCCGCGATCTCGGAAATTGCTAAAGCGGGTGGCGCAAAGGTCGTCGTCGACAACACCTATGCCACACCTTTGTTGACCCGTCCGATTGAACTGGGCGCTGATCTGGTTGTGCATTCGGCAACAAAGTATCTGGGCGGACATGGTGACCTGATCGCTGGCATGGTTGTCGGCAATGCAGAAGACGTAACGCGTGTTCGCATGGAAGGCATGAAGGATATGACGGGCTCTATCATGTCACCTTTCAACGCTATGCTCATTACCCGGGGCCTGAAAACGCTGGAACTGCGCATGGCGCGCCATTGCGAAAGCGCAATGATCGTTGCGCGGGAGCTGGAAGCGCATAGTGCAGTTGAAAAGGTCTATTTTCCCGGTCTCGAAAGCTTTGAACAACATAGTCTGGCGAAAAAGCAAATGGCAGATTTTGGTGGAATGATCGCCTTTGAAGTTCATGGTGGAATGCGTACCGGCATTGAAACAATGAACCGGCTTCAGATGATCCAGCGCGCTGTTAGTCTTGGCGACGCGGAAACATTAATTCAGCATCCTGCCAGCATGACCCATTCAACCTATACACCGGAAGAACGCGCCGAGCATGATATTGGAGAGGGGCTGATCCGCTTGTCTGTCGGTCTTGAAAATGTCGATGACATTCTGGAGGATCTGATGGGCGCATTGCCAAGCGTCGCGCGGAAAGTGGCCGCTTAGAAGGTTAAACTGATATCAGAGATGACTGGCGGCAAATACACTTTTGCCAGTTCGGAATACTATACGAAGTGTGTTACCGTAACCGTTACCACATAGTTTTGGCGGCGCGCCCTGCCCAATCGGCATCATAGCGCGCGCCGTCAATTTCCCCCGAGGCCATTTCACGAAGCATATCACCCACTGTTGGCAAACCTTCGGACTGGTCGCCATCACGCCAGATCCCCGCACGCATTACCGCCCGTGCGCACTGCGAGTAAATCTCTGCAATATCAATCAAAATGACCGAGCGCGGATGCTTGCCATCTTGTTCAAACCGGCCGAGCATGTCGGGATCGGCTGTAAGTTGCGCTGTGCCATTCACACGCACGACATTGTCAGACCCCGCGACCATGAACATCAGTGAAACACGTCCGTCCCTTACAATATTGCGCAGGGAATCCATCCGGTTGTTTCCGCGCCAGTCCGGCATGGCAAGCGTATGAACATCAAGTTCCTGAACCACTGGACCAGCATCACCGCGTGGCGAACCGTCGGTACCGTCTGGCCCGACGGTTGAAAATACACAGAACCGGCTGGCCATGATCCATTTTCGATAAGTCGGGGTCATTTGACGCGCGACTTTAAGAATGGACGCTTCGCCGGGGGTTCCATAGATCGCTTCAAGTGCTGCGATACTGTCTATCATTTCCATCGGCTAGTCCTTTTTCACGAAACCGGCTTCGGCCTCCAATGCCTCGGTTGCCGTTTCAATCGCTTCTTCAAGTTCGGCAAGAAACTCTCTTTCAGGTTTGCCTGGCGGAATGCGCGGTAAGAATTCGAGCACTGCGACGCCCGGGTAACGCATAATACCGTGTCGCTTCCAGAACATCCCTACATTTGTAGCCGCTGGCACGACCTCTTGACCCGTTTGATCATAAAGAACCGCCGTTCCAACCTTGTACGGCTTCTTGACCCCCGCCGCGACACGGGTTCCTTGTGGGAAAATCACCAACTGGCTTGGTTCTTTGGTTCCCTTGTTCACGTCAGCAACCATCTGCTTGATGGCCTTTCCGCGTTTGCCCCTGTCAACCGGAATCGTATCGGTCCAATATGCGTATTGGCCAATCACCGGTGCCCAGCGCAGTTCTTTTTTCATGATAAAACGCAGACGCGGCACCACACTGGAGATCAGCAGAATGTCGAAAAAGGACTGGTGCTTGGATGCGACAATGACGCCGTCTGTTGGCACCTCACCGCGGATTTCAGATTTGAGACCGACAATCCAGGACGCGCTCCAGCGCACGTAGTTGCAATAGATATGAATTGCACGAAACGCCCATTTCCGGTTCACCGCAGCAAGTGGCATGAAACCAAAGCCCACAATCCCAAGCGCGATGTACATCTGAATAATGAAAATAAGTGAACGAACCCATTGAATAGCGTGACGCATCAAGTCATTCCCCCCAACGTTCTAAGTGCAGCCGTTCTTGTCGCCCAGAACGAGACAATTGCAGCAAGTGGCGGGATCAAGAGCGGCAATAGCCAATGCACGCCCTGAAAGCCAAGCCCGGTTAAAAAACCGCCAGCGGCTTGTGCATCAGGTAAGATCGCCACGGCAATCATCGCCAAAACAGTGCCAACACCCGCGCCAACAAGCGCCCTGAGGGTAAAGCGGCGAACAAAAGCACGCGCAATATAGACATCTCTTGCCCCGACCAGACGAAGCACACGAATAACCTGAAGGTTTGCCGCAAGCGCTGCATTCGCGGCAAGTGTAATCATGGCGGCTGTGGTTGCCGCAATTAGAATGATCGAAATCACACCAAGAAGCCGCAACCTGTCTGCCGCTTTGACAAGAGGCGTGCGCCAACGCGTGTGGTCGTCCAATACTGCACCCGGCGCTTCACCTGCCAATCGTTGACGTAGCCCCTCTGCATCAAAACCATCATTGTCTTCAATTACCTCAATCAACTGCGGAATCGGCAGGCTATCGACAGGCAAGTCGGGCCCAAACCAGGGTTCCAGCAGCGCGCGTTGCTCCGCTTCATCCAATGCCCGGGCACTGGCAACACCGGGTGTCGTGCGCAGAACTTCAAGCGCGGCTTGCGTCTGCGCCGCCATCTGCCCAGAAGGTGCGGAAATTCGCAAGGTTGAACTGCGAGCCAGTTCTGATGACCACCGATCCGCTAATCGCCCTGTTGCAAGCGAAAGCGCAAGCGCAAACACGGCGAGGAAGGCCATCGCACCTGAAACAAACAAGGTCAGCCAGGCAGTGTACCCGGTCGGCGGCACCACGCGATCAGCGTGCACATCACCAACAAACAACGCTCTTAGGGCAACAATTGCTTGGTTCACAGATCTGCCCCCGCCAACTGAACGCTCTGGTTCTGGATGCGCAGCACGCGGGCTCCAACCTGCGCCTTGGCAGCGCGGATAAGCGCGAGGTCATGCGTTGCAACCATGATCGTTTTGCCCATGCGGTTCAGTTCCACGAGAAGCGACAGCAAGCGTTGCGACATTTCCCAGTCAACGTTACCGGTTGGTTCGTCCGCCAAAATAACATCTGGCGACATGATCACGGCGCGTGCCAGTGCGGCGCGCTGACGTTCTCCACCCGATAGCTGCGGTGGCAATGCATCTGTGTGTTGGCTAAGCCCAACCCAGTTCAACAATTCTGTCAGGTTCGCTGCTTCCGCCGACGCATCACGCCCTGCAACCGTCAGGGGCAGCGCGACATTGGCGGCCAGCGGCAGATGGTCAAGGAACTTGCAATCCTGATGGACGACGCCGATACGGCGCCGGTTCCGCGCAATATCATCACGGGTCATTTGGCTTGCGTCTGCCCCGAAAACTCGGACCTGACCGGATGTCGCTGCAAGCTCCATATAGCAAAGTTTCAGGAACGTAGACTTGCCGACACCGGATGGCCCCGTAAGAAAATGAAACGACCCTGGTGCCAATTTGAGCGAAATATCATTAAAAAGTTCGCCCCCGCCATAGCTGTAGGCGACATTTTGTAGCTCAATCACTCTGTGCTCCTCGGCCCAATCCGTTATATCTTTGACACAGTTTTTGCCAAGTTTACGAAATGATGCAATATCATGGTGGCTCAAACGCTTTGATCTTTGCCGTCGCCCTGTTAATACGTTTATCATTAGACAAATTGAAGCGATAAAACCGTAGTAGGGACCGAGAAATATGCGGCTAATTTGTCCGAATTGCGATGCGCAATACGAGGTGGACGATAGCGTTATCCCCGAAGAAGGGCGTGACGTACAATGCTCCAACTGCGGCCAAACGTGGTTTCAGAACAACTCAAATGTCGATCTAGACGCAGACGATGAACTGACAGATCAGGATCACGTGGAAACGTCGAAGACGGAAGAGGCACACTCTGACGTTGAGAGTGAGGATGTTCACGCGGCGGAAGATGACAAACCGGAAGAGTCGCAGGAAACCGAAGAAACCTCGGATGACACACGTGACGACGACGAGACAGCCGAAGGTGAAGAAACACCCGAGGAAATTCACAGGCGAACTTTAGACGAAGCGGTTTTGGATGTTCTGCGCGAAGAAGCCGATCTGGAAACGCGCAATCGGCGGGCCGAAGGCAGCGCAACGATAGAAACTCAGCCCGATCTGGGGCTGCAAGAAAGCGATGACACGACTGAGTTGCAAGCCGCAGCTATAAAAGAACGCACTGCGCGCCTGCGGGGTGAAGAGCCCGAACCAACGGAACCGGGTCATCGAAGCGATTTACTTCCAGATATAGAAGAAATAAATTCAACTCTGCGATCGGCATCTGAACGTGATGAAGACGGTGAAACTGAAGAAGAAATAGAAGTTCACCAGCGCAGCAAAGGTTTCAGGCTTGGTTTCGGACTCATCTTGGCTTTGTTTGCACTTGGGATTGGTCTTTATGCCGTCGCGCCGCAAATTGCAGAAGCTGTTCCTCAGGCAAAACCTGCTTTGATCGCCTATGTTGATTGGGTGAACGGTCTGCGTCTTTGGATGGACAATGCGCTTGGCCGCGCTGTAACGCTCATTTCCGGCGCGACAGAATAAAAAACATCGTTTTGTTGGTAAGTTCGGTGCCGGTTAAAGAAATGTGCCCCGCCTGAATCTCCGGGCGCATTCAATAGAAACTCAAAATCTGTCCAGCAAACGTTTGAGATATTCTATCTCTGGTTTCGGGCGCGTCTGATCTGCCGCCCGGTCGCGCAACTCGTTCAACAATTCTCTTGCGCGCCTATAAATATCCGCGCCTTGCAACATACCTTCGTTCGTTCCGGGATTGCCACGCGCACCGGCATTGCGCCCCAGCGGATCGCGCGCCTGACCTTCACCAGAGACTTGCCCCTGCTGACCCTGATTTTCACTGTTCTCTTGTGCCAAAGCTTCGCCGAGCTGGCGCATGCCTTCACGCAGGGCCTCCATCGCTTCGGCCTGATTGTCGAGTGCTTCGGCAAGATCATTGTTACGCAGTGCTTCTTCTGCTCCATCCATCGCGCGCCCTGCTTGATCAAGTGCACCTCTTGCAGCGTCTCCTTCAGGCGTGCCAGCACCGGGCAGCCCGTTTTGTTGCTGGCGCAGCGACTCGCGCAATTTGCGCTGGCGTTCCGCAAGGCTTCGTTCTTGCCCTCCGCTTTGGCCATCTCCCTGCAACTCGCCGTCACCAGAGCCCTGCCCCCCTTGACCCTCATGGCTTTGGCCACGGCCTTCTCCGCCATTGCGGCCTTCGTTCTCGTCGCTTTGCCCCGCTTGCGCGCCGGGATTAAACTGTTCCTGAAGATCACGGAAAGCATCATCCGAAAGGCCCTGCTGACCGCGCAGAGTTTCTTCCAGCCCTTGCATGGCCTGCTCGCCTTCACCGCCAGGTTCGCCGTTTGGCGCACCTTCGGTCACTTGCATGTTCTCCATCATTTCGGCCAACTGATCGAGCAGTTCCTGCGCCTCCTCCATGCGGCCCTGTTCCATCAATTCCTGAATGCGGTCCATCATATCCTGAAGGTCCTGCTCGGTCAGTTGCTGCATGTTCTGGTTGTCGGCTTGTTGTTGTTCGCCACCTTCACGTGGGTCTTGCGCCAACTGGCGTAGGTAATCCTGTGTCGCCTCGCGCAGTTCCTGCATCAGATCGGCTATTTCTTCGTCGCTTGCACCTTCACGCATTGCCTGGCTTAGCCGGTCCTGCGCACGATGCATTCTTTCTAATGCGTCTGAAAGATTTCCATCTTCCAGAAGAACAGCAATATCCCAAAGCGCAGTCGCGATTTCCTCTTTCGCTTCATCTGACAAGCCTGCATCAACCCCAGCCTCAAGACGCCTGATCGCAACCCGAAGCATCAGATAAGCTGACGTGGAGCCGACGAAACCTTCTGGTCGGTGGGTCACCGCGCGCAAAACCTGCGCAGCACGCGGGGCGTTTTCAGTCGCCCAAAGAAGGTCGCGCCGTCCTTCAATCACCGAACGCGCGAGCGGGTCAAAAAACCGCCGCCCCGGAAGGGCAATTTCCAGCGGCTCGGACCTTCCGTTTTGCCCTAGTGCATCTTCTGCGCGCAGCACAATCCTGACCGGTAGACCTGACCACGGATGCAAAGACAGGTTTTCGACCAATGTTTCACTAAAGTCACCACGATCACCGGATATGGTCATCGGCAGATCAAGAATGATCGCCTCGCGCGGGTCCGGATCAACCGCCAAACCGTAACGGCGATCAACAGCGCTCAGGTTGAGCGTTATTTCTGCCTGACCCCCAACAACACCATAGTCGTCAGTTACAGCAAAGGGCTGCCGCATTTCGCCACTGGCGGCGACATCCATGTCACCATCAA
>Ga0316204_10005585_pt1 | contig 20503 bp, 18 predicted proteins | sample 6monrhotite_MG_2_FD_205661 | JGI IMG/M metagenome (GOLD analysis project Ga0316204, IMG submission 205661) | Microbial mat bacterial communities from mineral coupon in-situ incubated in ocean water Damariscotta River, Maine, United States -... | ecosystem: Environmental > Aquatic > Marine >...
AGCCACTTTTCATCGACGATTTGCGTGAGCATCTCTTGCGCATCTTTGAACAACGAACGTGCGGTCTCGCCGACGTCGCTGTCCAACTCCAAGATCGCCGGGTAGTTGCCCTTGAGCTCCCAGGTGCGAAAGAACGGCGTCCAATCGATGCGCTCAACCAATTCGCCCAACGGATAATCGTCAAACGTCCGCGTGCCGGTGAAGGTCGGCGCAGTGACGTCGCCAGCTGTTTCCGGGGCGTTCCAGTTGATTTTCAGGCCGCGTTCGCGTGCCGCCAACAAGTTGAGCTGATCGCGTTCGCGCTGCCCGGCTTCGTGTTTGGCTTTGACGGCGGCGTAGTCCGTTTCAATCGACGCCACGTAGTCGTCGCGCTGGGTATCGGACAGCAACTGCGACGCCACGCCGACGGCGCGCGACGCATCGTTGACGTGGATCACCGGGCCGGAATAAACCGGATCGATTTTCACCGCCGTGTGGACTTTGGATGTGGTCGCGCCACCAATCAGCAACGGCTGCTTCATGCCACGGCGTTCCATTTCCTTGGCCACCGTGACCATTTCTTCCAACGACGGCGTGATCAGGCCGCTGAGGCCGATGATGTCGACCTTTTCCGCTTGGGCCTTGTCCAAGATGTCGGCGTAAGGCTGCATCACGCCCATGTCGATGACTTCGAAGTTGTTGCACTGAAGCACCACCCCGACGATGTTTTTGCCGATGTCGTGCACATCGCCTTTGACCGTCGCCATCAAGATTTTACCCTTGGCCGTACCGGCGGCTTGGCCGGCTTCGATGTACGGCAACAGGTGGGCGACACCTTGCTTCATCACGCGTGCGGACTTGACCACTTGGGGCAGGAACATCTGGCCCGAACCGAACAGATCGCCGACCACGTTCATGCCGTCCATCAACGGGCCTTCGATGACGGAAATCGGCAGTTCGGCCTGCAAGCGCGCTTCCTCCACATCGGCGACGATGAATTCGGTGATGCCTTTGACCAAGGCGTGCTCAAGACGCTTTTCGACCGGCTGTTCGCGCCACGCTAGATCGGGGCCGGACTCTTTGGTGCCCAGACCGCGCGCTTGTTCGGCGACCTCCAACAAACGCTCGGTCGCGTCTTCGCGGCGGTTCAACACCACGTCTTCGATGCGTTCGCGCAGCTCTGCGGGAATGTCGGAATAGACCGTCAGCTGACCGGCGTTGACGATGCCCATGGTCATGCCCGCGTTGACCGCGTGATACAAAAATACCGAGTGCATGGCTTCGCGCACCGGGTTGTTGCCGCGGAACGAGAACGACATGTTCGACACCCCGCCGGAAATCAATGCGCCCGGTAAATTGGCTTTGATCCATTTGCACGCATTGACGTAATCGACCGAATAGTTGCGGTGCTCATCCAGGCCGGTTGCGATGGGAAAGACATTGGGATCGAAGATGATGTCTTGCGGCGGGAAGCCAACTTCGACAAGTGCGTCATAGGATCGTTTGCAGATGTCTATCATGCGCTCATAGCTGTCGGCTTGGCCTTGTTCGTCGAACGCCATGACCACCACGGCGGCACCGTAGTTCATGATGGTTTTGGCGTGCGCTTTGAAAATCTCTTCGCCTTCTTTGAGGCTGATGGAATTCACCACGCCTTTGCCTTGCACGCATTTGAGGCCTTTTTCGATGACCTCCCACTTGGAGCTGTCGATCATCACCGGCACGCGCGCAATGTCGGGTTCACCGGCGATGAGGTGGAGAAACCGCACCACTTCCTTGTCGGCGTCGAGCATCGCATCGTCCATATTGACGTCGATGATCTGCGCACCGTTTTCAGCCTGGGTACGGCCGATTTCGGTGGCGGTCTGGTATTCGCCGTCGGCAATCAGCTTTTTGAACTTGGCCGAACCCGCAACGTTGCAGCGCTCGCCGACATTGACGAAGCCGGTGACGTCGTCGATGACCAGCGGCTCTAACCCCGACAGGCGGCACACCAGCTCTCCCTTGGGCAGGGTACGCGGCGCAACGTCGGATACCGCATCGGCAATGGCTTTGATGTGATCGGGCGAGGTGCCGCAGCAGCCGCCAACGATGTTGAGCAAACCTTCTTCGGCAAAACTGCGCAGCACTTGGCCCATGTATTCAGGGGTGTCGTCGTAGTTGCCGAATTCGTTGGGCAGGCCGGCGTTGGGATAAACCGAAACGTGGGTGTCGGCGATCTTACCCACCGCTTGCACATGGGGGCGCAAGTCTTCTGCACCCAGCGCACAGTTAAAGCCGATCGACACTGGGTTGGCGTGGGCCAAGGAATTCCAAAACGCTTCCGCTGTTTGACCCGAAAGGGTGCGACCGGACGCATCCGTGATGGTGCCGGAAATCATCACCGGCAGATCAAAGCCGATGTCGTCGAAGACTTTCTTGACCGCAAAGATAGCCGCCTTGGCGTTCAAGGTGTCGAACACAGTTTCGATCAAGATCAAGTCACAGCCGCCTTCGATCAAGCCACGGGTGGCTTCTTCGTAGGCGTCGCTGAGCTGATCAAACGTAATGTTGCGCATGCCCGGATCGTTGACGTCCGGCGACATGGATGCGGTGCGGTTGGTGGGCCCCAAGCCACCGGCGACGAAGCGCGGACGGTCCGGGGTCGAATATTTATCCGCCGCCGCACGCGCCAGCTTTGCGCCTTGAACGTTGAGCTCATAGACGATGCTTTCCAAACCGTAATCGGCTTGAGAAATCGAGGTGGCGCTGAAGGTATTGGTTTCGATGATGTCCGCACCGGCTTCCAGGTACGATTCGTGAATGCCCTGGATGGCTTCCGGCTGGGTGAAGATCAGCAGGTCGTTGTTGCCCTTAAGCTCCGAATTATGCGCCGCGAAGCGCTCACCGCGAAAGTCGTCCTCTTCGAACTTGTGACGTTGGATCATGGTGCCCATGGCGCCGTCCAAAATCAGGATGCGTTTTTTCAACGCGGCTTCGAGTTGGGCTTTGGCGTTCGGATTGTGCACTTTGAGGGACATCGGTTTGATCTCTTATATAACGGTCGGGCGAACGCCCAGGATGTGGCAAATGGCGTAGGTGAGGTCGGCACGGTTCAAGGTATAGAAGTGAAAATCCTTGATGCCGTTGGCGTAGAGCACCCGGCACTGTTCGGCGGCGACGGACGCGGCGACCAGCTTGCGGGTTTCAGGGTCATCGTCTAAGCCTTCGAACAGGTCCGCCATCCAGCCCGGAACCGAGGTTCCGGTTTGGCCGGAAAATTCCTGCACCCGTTTGAAATTGGTCACCGGCAAGATGCCCGGCACGATGGGCACATCGATGCCCGCTTGTTTGGCGCGCTCGACAAAATCCAAGAACACCTCGACATCGAAAAACGACTGGGTGATGGCGCGGGTGGCGCCAGCGTCGATCTTGCGTCTGAGGTTGTCCAAATCCGCCTCGGCGCTTTTCGCCTGAGGATGGACTTCGGGATAGGCCGCGACGGAGATTTCGAAATCCGCGATGGCTTTGAGGCCCTTGACCAGATCTTCGGCGTAGGCGTAGCCGCCCGGATGGGGGACGTAGTCTTTTTCAATGCCGTCGATCGGGTCACCGCGCAGGGCTACGATGTGCTTGATGCCATCGTTCCAATACTGGCTGGCAATTTCGTCGATTTCTTCACGGGTGGCACCAACGCACGTCAGATGGGCGGCGGGCTCCAAATTCGTTTCGCGGCGAATACGCGTCACCGTGGCGTGGGTGCGTTCACGGGTCGATCCGCCCGCACCATAGGTCACCGACACATACGCAGGTCCCAACGGCTGAAGCCGTTCGATGCAGTCCCACAGCTTCGCTTCCATCTTATCCGATTTGGGCGGAAAAAATTCGAACGACACGTTGGCGTCTTTGGGCAACGGTGAAGACACCGCCAGTCCACATAATTTTTGTTCGCTGATGGCGGTCATAAGGACGCTCCTTGGTTCATCATATGGGGCTCCGTTCTCATGGCGGCGACACCGATGCGTCGCGCCAGCCAAATGGTCACGCCCAGTTTACCGGGCAAATGTCGGATGGTTTCAAGCGTCAGACCTTGAGCTTGCAACCAGTCTTTAATTTCTTCGTCCGCGAACCCGAGGCGGCGGTGCGCGTGTTGCTCGCGCAACTCTTCCACATCGTGCGGTCCCAAATCCACAATCAACAGCCGCCCACCCGGCGCAAGCGCGCGCACGGCTTCGCCTATCGCCATCCAGGGTCTATCGAGGAAGTGCAATACCTGATGCACCACCACGGCGTCAAACGTCCCGTAGACCAACGGCAAGGCTAAAATGTCGGCTTGGCGCAGTTGGCAATTGTCCATACCCCAGCGTTTGAGGTTGGAACGCGCCACCGCGAGCATCTCATGGCTGTTGTCCAGCCCCAGCGCTTCACCCACATCGGGGCCAAAAACCTGCAACATCCGCCCGGTGCCGGTGCCCAGATCAAGCAGCTTTTGACTGCGCGTCAACGGCAGCATTTCGCGCACGACAGCCGCTACGGCTTCTTCATCCACATCGAGCTGGCGTAGACGGTCCCATTCCGGGGCGTATTTCCTGAAATAGTCTTCAGCCACCTGGGCACGGTGGTTTTCGATTTCTTTCAAGCGAGTGGTATCTTGAGCGCGCAACGGGTCGTCGTCTGGAATCAAATGCACCAAGGCCCGCGCACGCGCACCGCCTTGGCCGAGGCTCAAACGATGAAACACCCAGCTGCCTTCGCGAATCCGCTCCAACAACCCTGCATCGACCAGAACTTTAAGGTGACGGGACACCCGCGGCTGACTTTGGCCGAGAATCGACACCAACTCACTGACCGTGAGCTCCCCCGATTCCAGCAGTCCGAGAATGCGCAATCGGGTCGGGTCCGCCGCTGCCCGCAAAGCCTCAAGAACATTATCCATTCACGTCACCGCCACAGCCAATCACAATAAGACATACTTATATAACGATATCTTTATATGCATTGAGACTGCTGATGTCTAGATGTTTTTGAGCGCCATGCATCATCCAAATAGACGACTATGTGTTGCAAAATAGCAACATATGGTGTGCAAGCATGACGCCCGCACAACACCATGCTGGTCAACCCGAAAACCGTGTGCTAATTCGAAGGGTGTGGTTAATGCACACTTAAGGCCCCCCGCTGAACGCCATCTGCGCAAACGCAAGCGACGGTCGAGGGGAATGGGAGGCGTACGGACGTACGCTGGTACAAAGACGAAAGGCAGTTTGCATCAGGTATCTTACTGATATCGCATACTGTTTTCTATGACGGAGCCCCTGATGATCGGTATGATGATCGACACGAAACGCAGCTTTTGGGACCGTTCAATCGGCGTCCTGCATCAAAAAATGTTGCGCGTCGGCGCCGTTCTTTTGCTCGGCTTCCTGGCCACCGCCTGCGCCAGCGTCCCCAGCTCCAACGACCCCGAAGCGGTCGCCGAATACAATGAAATTAACGATCCCTTGGAACCGTTCAACCGCGCGATGTTTGAACTGAACCGCGGTTTGGATACCTTGCTGCTGCGTCCGGCCGCCACGCTGTATCGCGGATTTGTGCCGCCGCCAATTCAAGACATGGTCAGCAACTTCCTCAACAACTTAAAAACCCCGGTGGTTTTGCTCAACGACGTGTTGCAGGGTGAAACGGATCGCGCCATGAACACGCTGTCGCGTTTCGCCATCAACACCACGGTGGGTATTTTGGGCTTTGGCGATCCAGCCACCGACTTAGGCTATCCTGACCACAAAGAAGACTTCGGCCAGACCTTGGCGTCTTGGGGCGTTGATGGCGGGCCATATCTGGTGCTGCCGATCCTTGGCCCTTCCAACCCGCGCGACGCGGTGGGCAAAGTGGTCGACACCCTGACCGATCCGGTTTGGCACTACGCCCAAAACACCGACAAAGAATACATCCCCAACGAACGTATGGTCGCCGAGGCCGTCGATTTCCGTGCCCGCAACATGGAAGCCATCGACGATATGGAGCGCACTTCGCTGGATTATTACGCCGCCGTGCGCAGTCTTTATCGCCAAGTGCGCGCCGACGAAATTCGCAACGGCGAAACGCTCAACAATGGCTTGCCTTCCATGAGCGAAAACGATGACGATGCGCCGAAGATGTATTCCATGGACGCAATGGACGACCCGGACGCTCAGATCCCGAACCTCGCCACCAAAAATTAAGCGATCTCAAATGTAGTGCCAAAAGCCCGCCTTTGTTGAGGCGGGCTTTTTCGTGCGTTCAGCACGTGTTCATGCGCTACGCCTTAAGATCACCGCACTGAATTCAAACGAATGGGGATAGAGACAATGAAACACATTCTGCGCACTGCGCTTTTCAGCGCTGCTTTGGGCGCTTTCGCTTTGCCCATGACGAGCCAGACCGCCCTCGCTGGGGGCGCGTTCCCGCCCGTGACCAACGCCAACGTGGTGCGCGAATGCTCAGATTGTCACGTCTTGTACCGCCCCGAAATGCTGCCCGCCGCGTCCTGGCGCGCCATCATGGGCGATCTCGCCAATCATTTCGGTGAAGACGCCTCGTTGGATCCGGCCCTGCGCGCCGAGATTGAGGCCTATCACACTGCCAACGCATCCGACGTCAGCACCCACCGCCGCGCCCAGAAATTCTTCGCCGGCATCGATCTGGCCAATCCACCCAAAACCATCACCACTACCCCGCGCTTCATCCGCAAGCACGACGAGCTCGATCCGGCGGTGTTCACCTCCAAGGCCGTGGGCTCCAAAGCCCGTTGCGACGCGTGTCACATGGGCGCCAAAGACGGCGACTTCGGCGACGACAACGTGAAAATCCCCGGCTACGTCAATCTGCCTTTCGGCATCAACTTTAAGCCGTTCTGGTGAGCCCTTCCCCTTATGCCATCATTCCCGCGCAAGCGGGAACCCATGCATGGGGCGGCTAGGCTTCCGCCTGCGCGGAAGCGACGGATTTACAAAACAAAGCCCGCCTCATTTGAGGCGGGCTTTTAATTTGAGCACTATGAAAGCTTAACGCGTCAGCGGCTTGTACTGGATGCGGTGAGGTTCCACCGCGTCGTCGCCGAGGCGTTTCTTTTTGTCTTCTTCGTAATCGAAGAAGTTGCCTTCGAACCACACCACTTCGGAGTTGCCTTCGAACGCCAAAATATGGGTCGCGATGCGATCCAAGAACCAGCGATCATGCGAGATCACCACCGCGCAGCCGGCGAAGTCCAACAAAGCGTCTTCAAGACCGCGCAAGGTATCGACGTCCAAATCGTTGGTTGGTTCATCGAGCAAGATCACGTTGGCACCGGTCTGTAGCATTTTGGCCAGATGCACGCGGTTGCGCTCACCGCCCGACAGCTGGCCGACTTTCTTTTGTTGATCGCCGCCCTTGAAGTTGAACCACGACACATAGGCGCGCGATTGGACTTCTTTTTGGCCCAGCAAGATGATGTCGAGGCCGCCGGAAATTTCTTCCCACACGCCCTTTGAATCATCGAGCGTAGCGCGCGACTGATCGACGTAGCCGAGCTTGACCGTGTCGCCAAGCTTGAGCGCGCCGCCGTCGGGCTGTTCTTGGCCGGTGATCATGCGAAACAGCGTGGTTTTACCCGCGCCGTTGGCGCCGACGATGCCAACGATGCCGCCCGGCGGCAGTTTGAAGTTGAGGCCGTCGATCAACAGCTTGTCGCCGAACGCCTTTTGCAGGTTTTCCGCTTCGATCACCAACGAGCCGAGGCGCGGCCCGGCGGGGATGGAAATCTGCGAGCCGCCGATGCGCTTGTCTTTGTCTTGCGCCAGCAATTCGTCATAGGACGCGATACGCGCCTTGGATTTGGTTTGGCGCGCCTTGGGCGACTGCCTGATCCATTCCAATTCGTGCTTGAGGGTGCGCTGGCGGGCGGTTTCTTCTTTTTCTTCGTGGGCCAGACGTTTTTCTTGCTGTTCCAGCCAGCTAGAATAGTTACCTTCGTAAGGCAAGCCGCGGCCGCGATCGAGTTCCAAAATCCAGCCGGTGACGTTGTCGAGGAAGTAGCGATCGTGGGTCACGATCATCACGGTGCCTTTGTAGTCTTCCAAGTAGCGTTCCAACCACGCCACGGATTCCGCATCCAGGTGGTTGGTTGGTTCATCAAGCAGCAGAATATCGGGCTTTTGCAGCAACAAACGGCACAACGCGATGCGGCGTTTTTCACCACCCGACAGCGTGGTGACCTCTGAGTCTGCAGGAGGGCAGCGCAGCGCGTCCATGGCGATTTCGATGGTGCGTTCCAGCTCCCATCCGTCGCAGGCGTCGATCTTTTCTTGCAGATCGCCCTGCTCTTCCAACAGCGCGCTCATTTCGTCGTCTTCCATGGGCTCGGCGAACTTCATGGAGATTTCGTTGAAACGGTCAAGGTAATCCTTTGCCGCCCCTAGGCCCTGCATGACGTTTTCGACCACACTCAGGCTTTCGTCGAGCTGCGGTTCTTGTTCCAAGTAGCCGACCGTGACGCCGTCGGCAGCCCACGCTTCACCCGTATAATCGGTGTCGATACCGGCCATGATCTTCAGCAGCGTCGATTTACCCGCGCCGTTGTGGCCCAAGACGCCGATTTTGACGCCCGGCAAAAAGGACAGCGTGATGTTTTTGAGAATCTCTTTGCCGCCAGGAAAGGTCTTGCTCAGGCCTTTCATCACGTAAATGTATTGGTACGACGCCATGGAAGATGGGCTCCGGTTTAAGGTGAGACGGTTACGCTCAGCGGTTTTAGCGCATTGCGCCCCCCTCAAGCAATGGCGGAGACACAATGGCGCGGTCGATGCTGGGAGCGACGTCAGTCTCGCTCGACGCTTTCAGCGGCCTCGAGCACCTTATCGACGTCTTCGATACGCACCTCGTGAAGAAGCGCACCACCCATAATTTTGACATTGGGGCCTTCGTCGCAATAGCCCATGCACACGCTGGGACGCACCGCCACATGTCCGCCGCCCGCCAACGCGCGCTCATCGGCGCGCACCTGCAAAGCCCGAAGCACGGCTTTAGATTTTTGATTGGCGCACGAATTTCCGCCCATGCGCATGTTTGTGCAGACGTAGACCGTGGTGGCGGGGTTCAGTTTTGCGTCACAAGAATGGCTCATCTCTTACACATGGGGGAAAGACCAGCCCAGGTCAATGGGGCACAAAGCTTCACATCTATTGCATATATTTTTGCACACCAAATTACATCTGTGATTGCGCATCCTGTGTGCATTGATAATATTAGGCAAGCTCTCTCAATACGTGCCCTAAATGTTATGAGGAAAATGCTTTATGGCCACTCTTCTGAATTCAAAGCCGATCAAGGTTCTGGCGATCGTTGGATTGTGTGTTGGACTGGCAACGGCTTGCCAGACCACCGAAGGTTGGCAAAAAGACGTCGAAGTCGACATCCAAGAAACGAGCATCGTGTTTCCCGATGAACTCTTGAAGCTCAAAGGCTTTAAAATCAAACAAGCAAAGATTCAAGAAGATGGCAGCTTCCGGCGTGAACTGGTCAAATTTACCGGTGGTTACTTTTCGTACGACCGCTATTTCATGGGCGGCATGCGGGCGGTGACCCCCCATTCATTCCGCAAAACGCTCGAAAAATACTATAAAGATTTCAAAATCGATGGGACTGTGCAGAAAACCGACACCGCCATTGGCGACATTTATTATGCAGCCCTGCACGGCAAAGACCTGACCTGTATTGTGATGTCCGGTAATTACGGAACCTCTATGCAGCTGCGCAGCGGCCCCGGCTATCCGGGACAAACGGATGGCGAATATTGCGAACGCGGTAACGTCGCCGGTCTTTCGGATAAGGCGCTAAAGTGGATAAAACGCATCAAGCTGCGCTAAGACGTTAACCAAATCGCGCGATGCCTTGGCGGTGCGCGTTGAGTGGACGCAACAACAGCAGTTTTTTGTTGAGGCGACTGAGAGAGTCGTTGAGCGCCTTGCCCACCGCACCGCCATCGCCGCGCACGTTTTGACGCACCACGGTGTCCAAGCCGCTCAACGCCGCGTCGAAAATCTCAGCCGTTTGACGCCACAGCCGCGCATCGGTTTTGATGGCGTTGGCGAGCGTATGTGAAAATGCTGAAATCAACGGATAGCCCAACAACGCGCCTTCGCGTTCCAAACGGTGGATTAAATTACCCATCAGCGACATATTGCGCGTGCGCATTTCGGGGTTTTCATCGGCCAGACGAAATGCCAAACGCAGCACATCGACATCGCCACGCACCCAATCAACATAGTCTTCGCTGTGAGGCTGCAAAGTCTGATGCGCCCAATGACGCTCGGCGTAATTGATGCGCTCACGGGTGCGCCCCAACGCGACTTCGCTCATGTAATGGGGCAGATCGAAACACCCCACATTGGGGTCTTGCCCACTGCCTAGAACTTCGCTGTAAGGTTTTTGCACGCGCCGCCGCTCTTCCAAAACGATCTCTGGCGCATGGCGGCGACGGTCGGGGCCGAAGTAGGCGTCAGATTTAAAAAACGGCGGGTTGTTAAACATCACGGTGGTGATGTGTTTGCGTAAAGAATTGATGCTGAACGGCTTGGCGAACACCGCGTTGACGCCGGCGTTTCGGGCGCGTTCAACTTTTTCCGCGTCCAGCTCTCCACTCATGATCATGGTCCGGGTGAAGCGGTCTGGCGAGTCCATATGACGACGCAGCCAATTGATCAGCATCATGCCGCCCACGGGTTCCATATCCCATTCGGTGATCAGCAGATCCACCGGCGGGGTTTGGCCCGTCATCGAACTGGTGGCGCTATGGCGTAGGTGTTCCATGGCCGCCACGCCATTGGGAACCGTGTTGACAATGCCAACCCCAATGTCATGCAACGTGGTCGCGAGCAACATGCGCGACGATGCGCTATCGTCGGCCACCAGCACGGAACAATGTCTAAGCCCTTGATCTTCCATAAGCCTCATGCCTTTAGGCGTGCGTCCGCAGAGTGCGAATCGCATAGAGTCATTATGGATCGGCGAATGCTAACGTATTCTAAACAGACTTCGAATCGGTGCGCGGGTGTTAGCCCTCATCACCGGAAATAAAGCGCCCCCGCGCAACCGAGCTAAAGCGTTCCACGCCCAGCACCAAAACAAAGATCATCAATACGATCATCGCCGCTTGATCGTAGCGGAACATTTCCATCGACACAGCCAGTTCCGCGCCAATGCCGCCCGCGCCCACCAAGCCCAAAACGACCGACGAGCGAACTGCCTTTTCCAGTGCAAACAGCGATGTATTGATGATCGCCGGCAACGCGCCAGGCAGCACGCCGCACACCACCACGTCCAGGCGACGGGCGCCCATGGCGGACAAAGCTTCCGCCGGACCGGGGTCGACCTCTTCCATGTTTTCAGCGAAAAAGCGCGCACAAAACCCGATGGTGTCGACAATCAGCGTCAGCGTGCCCGCAAACGGCCCCAAGCCGACGGAAGCGACGAAAAACAACGCCCAGGCGAGATCCGGAACCGTGCGCAAGAAACTCACCCCGCCGCGCACCACGACGTAAATGGCGGGATGCGGCGTCAAGTTACGCGCCGCCAACACCGCCAGCGGCACACTGATCAACACACCCACGACGGTGCCCACCAAGGCCATCTGAAACGTCACCAGCACCGACATCAACATCGGCGAGAACCGATCTGTTGCGGGCGGCATCATTTCCAAAGCGATCACCCCCATGTTGGGTAAGCCGGAAATCAAATCGCTAATGGAAATGCCCGCACCGACAAGCGACCACAGAAAAAAACCTAAGAACAAAGCGAACGCGCCCGCGCGCACCGGGCTGGGTGCTTCAAACCGGATCGGCAACGCCGCTGACGATGATTTTTCAGCCATAAAGACCTCGCAAACTGGACACGCAATGCGTCGAAGACGAGGCGTCCAAAACCAAGCCCTTATCCTTCAAACCCAAAATGCGGTCGGAATACGCCAAGGCATGCTCCAACTGATGTGAGACGAATACGAAGGTCAGGTTTCGATCGCGGTTGAGGTGACGAAACAGCTCCATAATGTCTTCGCCCGCTTGGGGGTCCAAGCTGGCTACCGGTTCATCCGCGAACAGAACATCCGGCTGCTGCATCAAGGCGCGAGCGATGGCAACGCGTTGCGACTGCCCACCCGACAAATGATCCGCACGCCGCGCAGCCAAATCGCTAAGGCCAACCTGATCCAAGCAATGCAGAGCGTGTTCGCGTTCGACTTTTCCGGCGACGCGGTGCGACCAGGCGCGCAGTCCACGACCTTGGGCGAGGCCGCCATGACAGACGTTGCTGAGCACCGACAATCTCGGCGCAAGATTGTGCTTTTGAAATACAAACCCAACCCGTGCGCGACTGTTACGCAAAGCGCGTCCACTTTGACGGCTGATATTTTGGCCGTTGATGGTGATTTCACCGCAATCGGGTTCGACCAAGCGCAAACAACATCGCAGCAAGGTGCTCTTGCCAGCGCCGTTGGCGCCGATCAACGCCACCGCTTGCCCCTCGGGAACGCTGAACGATACGTCGCGGAAAACATCCACCGCACCATCGCCGAACGATTTACTGAGCCCGCTCACCCGCACGGCGTTTGAAACCACCACGGGGGAGAGGTGGGTGATTTCGCCCACGCCCTCCCCTTTGTCGGTGTGCTCCGCGGGAAGTTCTCTTGCCAGAGCTTCCATGACCGTATCAATCGCCGATAAAGTCAGAATATTCCGGATACCCGGCGGTCGCGTACATGGCGCGGACGTAGTTATAATCTTCGTCCTTAACCGTATCCAAGAAAGCCATGCCCTTGTACTTGGCGTTGTCCTCGCCCGTAAGAATGGCATTGATCAGCTCGTCCGATTTTTCAACGAAAACCTTACGGATGTTCTCGACCACATCGCTGTCAACGTGCGTGCCCGCCATCAAAACGTCATTGGGCAGATCGGGACCGCGACCGACAACGCGAAACGCGCCCGGCTGCATGCCGCCTTTATCCATTTCTTTTTTGCGGTACTTCATGAACTTCAAGTGGTTCATACCCACGGCTGCGACATCACCGCGGATCAACGCTTGCCAAGCCACCGGCATTTTGGTGTGGATGACTTCAACATCTTTCAACGGGTCGAGGCCACCGTCCGCCATCGCTTGGATCGGTCCCAAGTGCTTGGACGTCGATCCCACAGAACCCATCGCAACCTTGTGACCCTTGAGGTGTTTGGCCAGGGTGTAAGGGCTGTCGGCACGACTGATCAAAACGGCAAAATAATCAGGGCGCGAAAAGCCCACCACGATGTTGGCGTTGGTGCGTTTTTTGATCACCACGTATTCAGCAGGACCGGTGAGGACAAAATCGACTTTCTTAAAGCGCAGCGCTTCCACCGCAGCGGTGCGGTTGGTCACCGGCAGAAATTCAATGTCGTATCCAGTGGCATCAGTCAGAACTTTGGTGAACGCGCCGAATTCGCGCTGCAGTTCTTCCATGCCGACCAAGTCGGTGACGGCCAATTTGATGGATTTGGCTTCGGCAGTGCCCGCCTGCAAACCAAACAGCGCTGTTGCAACAAAGACAACGGCTAGAATTTTACGGATCATGATTACCCCTGATCAAAACTGAGTGAGGCAACCTTGCTAGAGGTTATTTCACACACCGCCATGACATATGGGTGAAGATTTAATGTCTGAAATATTTGCGTTTCGTAACGGTAATTTCGAATTTACGCGCCCTCTCAACGTGATTTTGGGAGTAATTCGTCAATTTATTTTGAGTAATATATGAATATTTTCAAATGGTTATAAGATTCATAAAAATGTCATGGATGTTTTTTGCCCACCCCACGTTGTCGGTACAGAAGGTTAAAACAGACACGCGCAACAGGCGTGACGGCCATCACAGAACAACCGAAACATCGACGCTATAAGCAACCCAACAGAACCCGAACAAAAACGTGTAAGGAACCCGAACCATGAACAACAGCACCAAAGTTTCGACCAAAACTATGAACCGCATCCTCATCGGCGCAGCTCTGGCCATGATGACCACCGTTGGCAGCCAAGCCGTTGCGGCAGACACCTATGCCGAATACGAAACCCAGGCGAGCCTCGGCAACATCACCCAGATGCCCGGCAAGACCAAACGCAAAACCGGCCCGCGCAAAGTCAATCACGCGTACTACGAAGTGATGGCGGAAAAGGGCATCTTCATCCAGCCCAAGCGCCACATCAAAACGCCGGCTGAATTGGCCAAGCGCCGCAACCACGCTGAATACGACACCACGTACGACGAATTTGATGGCTAAGTTGCCCCTACCTCCTCTGACTTAGCTTTCCGCCTACGTTCCTCCCACGTAGGCAAACGGCCCCGACAGTGTCGGGGCCGTTTAGCGTTTTAAACCATAAATTCTAAAGGTGGCCAAGTTCATCACAGGTCCGCAACTGATCTTCAGTCGCCAGTTCCACGGCAAGGGTGTCGAACAGATCATATGCGTGACTCATTTGATCTGCGGGCTTCGATTGAAGCACCAGCGTCGACTGCACCGACTGATGATCGCAGGTGCGGAAATATTGCGGACCTTTGCACCTGTCGGTTTTGCTGGTCTCAAGCGCCGTGATTACCGCATCGGTTTCGACACTTTTCGCTTTGAGAACCCCATCCAACAATGCGCGCACGCCGGCATACCCGTATGCGCCGTAATCGGACGGCACTCGGCCTTCAAAGCGGGTGCGGTAAGCGTCGTTGAACATCTTTGCTGTCTCAAATTCATTTTCCAGGGTCCAGTAATAATTGGCCCCGCCAATCACACCTGCGTAAGCCGCGACGTCGCCATGGACGCGCTGGTTGAACAGCAATACAGGAGCCGCAAGTTGCATATCGTTTTTCAGGCCCAAGTCGGCAGCCTGCTGAATCGCACGCATCTGGTCATTGCCGAAGTTGCACAAACACAACACGTCTGGCTTGGCGTTTCGGATCGTTGGCAGAAATGGCGAAAAGTCATTCACCGCAATCGGGTGAGTGACCTCTGCCACCACCTCAATGCCGAACGCTTTTCCTGCGCGTTTGAAACCACGCATCATTTCGTAACCATAGGCATAATCGGCGACCAAAAACGCCACCCGCTTACCCACGCGCGAAAACACATAGCGCCCCACCGCCCCTGATGTCATGTGCGGGTTCAAGGCTTCGTGAAAGGTGTAACGGGAAAAGTCCTTGGACTCGTTGATCGCGTCCGATTGCGAAATGGACATGTAAATGGTCTCGCGCGCCCGCGCTACTGCGTTCACCGACAGCTGCACAGACGCCGACAACGCGCCGCAAATGAAGTGCGCATTCTCATCTTCGATCAGTTCCAGCGTGCGCATGGCTGCTTCTGCGGGGCGCAAACGGTCGTCACGCACCAACAATTGCGCCATACGTTCATCCAAACCGCCCGCCGCATTAAACTGATCGACGGCGATCTGTGCGCAGCGCACCTGTTCGTTCGCTTCCCAACTGTACGGGCCGCTAAGCGGTACGGGAAAGCCAATACGAATAGCCGGAGCCGTAAGGGTCGCATGAGCGATATTGAACAGTGCCGGGCCTGTCGTCGCCGTGCACGCAGCTATCCCCGTTAAGCCTTTTAACACGCGTCTGCGATCTCTTGATTTTAAGGCCATTTTCCCTACCCAGCGATGAAGCGAATCGATGCTCATATCGTGTTGAGCTTTTCCCCAAAAGCTCCCTCCTCACCCGTGACTGTAGGGCAAATGAACCGATTTTTCGCCAAAAAAACGCACTTTATGATGGTTGCGCGACACTACGATAATCTTTGCATGGCAAGCGTATGAAGCTTTACTGACAACGGCACCCTGACATCTAACTGTAAACTCCCGCGTGTCTTATGCTCGCCATGATCTCACTTTTGATCCGCCGAGAAGATCGCCGCCATGAACGCAATACATTTTAACCGACGCTATCGCACCGTTTGGATTTCGGATTTACACTTAGGTTCGCTTGGCTGCCAGGCGGAAATGTTGCTCGATTTTCTGCGCAGCGTTGAATGTGACACGCTTTATTTGGTCGGCGACATCATTGATGGTTGGCGATTGAAACGGTCGTGGTACTGGCCGCAAGCGCATAACGACGTGGTGCAAAAAATTCTCCGCAAAGCGCGCAAAGGCACACGGGTCGTCTTCATTCCCGGCAATCATGACGAGTTCGCCCGCCAATATATAGGTCTGCACTTCGGCGGCGTTGAGGTCGAACGCGAAGTCGTTCATAAAACAGCCGATGGTCGACGTATGCTGGTCACCCATGGCGATGAGTTTGACGCCATCGTGCGCTACGCCAAGTGGCTGGCGGTGATTGGCGACAACGCTTACATGTTCACGCTGGTCCTCAACCAGTGGCTCAACCGCATCCGCACGCGAATGGGTTTTTCTTACTGGTCGCTTTCGGCGTATCTCAAATACAAGGTCAAAAATGCGGTTAAATTCATTGCCGATTACGAAGAGGCCGTGGCCGGCATGGTCGCTCGGCGTGGACTGGACGGAATCGTGTGCGGACACATCCATCATCCGGAAACCCGGCAGATCGGCGACGTTTTGTACTGCAATGATGGGGACTGGGTGGAAAGCTGCTCAGCCCTGGTCGAAGACCAAGATGGCAATTTAGACATTCTGCGCTGGCGCACCTTCGCCCACGACAACGCCCCCGACAGCGCCGACAAGACAAAGGCCCTGCCGACTGCCGCCGAATGAAACCGACACGCACGCCATAACGGACCGTGTTACGACGTCTATATCGAAGTCGAACCTAAGGGGTTGCGCTGGTCTGAACGGTGACCGCGCAAATGGGCCTTACCGGACAAATCCTAACGTACAATCTTGAACAAACTTGGCATTTTAAATGCACAATGATCCACACTGCGATCAGGGGGTATGTTAGCGCTTCATTTTGCGGCACTATAGGGTTTCTGCAAATCGATATACATCTCGAACACTCAGTACGGGCACATGTCAAAGTCACCCCCCCAAACGAACACCGCGCTGCGGACAACCAAGCGCATGGAGCGTAGTGCGCGTGAAGCCCACATCGTCGCAGAAGCCATTAGTTTTTTCGCCGAGATCGGTTTGGAAGGCAAAACCCGCGACCTGGCAGAGCGCATCGGCATCACACAGCCGCTGCTCTATCGCTACTTCCCCAGCAAAGACAGCCTGATCGAACGCGTTTACCAAGAAGTCTATGTCAGCCGCTGGAATCCCGATTGGGAAGCTCTGATCGCCGATCGCGACCAACCGCTGGTGGCGCGCATGGTCCATTTTTACCGCGAATACGCTGACGCCATTTATGATTACAACTGGGTGCGTATTTTCGTTTTCGCTGGGCTCAAAGGCGCCAATATAAACGACCGCTACCTCGCCCATGTGCGCGCGAAACTGCTTGAGCCGTTGTGTGCGGAAATGCGTCATGATTTCGGCCTGGCCAGCCCCGTCCAAGTCCCCATCACCAACGAAGAGATCGAGTTGACCTGGGGATTGCACGGGATGTTTTTTTACCGCGCCATTCGTCACTTCATTTACAATCAGCCGATGATCGAAAACTCAACGGTCGCCATCGAGAACGATGTCTGCGCCTTTTTAAAGGGTGCCCCGGATATCATAAAATCCATCATCAACAAAAGCCCCTAAGCGCCTTTCTCATCCAACCCGAAACGGGCGTTGAGACCCGGCACGCTTTCACCGTTAACCTTGCGCGACTGTCCGCGAAACAACGCGACGATCTGATCATTTTGATTGGTGATTTCGACATCGTAAATCCCGCTACGTCCGCTGAGGCTGATGAGCTGCGCGCGGGCTGTGAGAACATCGCCCAACTGCGCTGGAAGCGTGTAAGAAATCGACCCTGACTGCACCACCGCCGCACGATTGTCGCTGTTGATCACATAAGCAAATACGCTACCCGCAAGCGTATACAAAAACCCACCATGGCAGGTGCCGTGAAAATTCAACATATCATCTCGCACCGTCATACGCGCCGTGGCTGCGCCATCTCTGGCTTCGACAATCTCGACACCTAAGGTTTGCGATGCCTTGTCACGTGGGTAGATCCCCTCAGCAACCGCCTTAGCGAGTTGGTCTTTGTCGATATCGTGGTTCATCCGTTGCTCCGTTACACTGAGCGCGCTGGCGGGTTCACAAAACCGTTACGCTACAGTCATGATTTTGTTGCACGCACGCTTTATGCACTGCGCATCATTTGCGTTTCGGCAATCGTTTGCTCGACGAACCGATGTTGGATTATGTACTATCTAGAATGCTCTATGCCATCTTTCACCACCGCAACAAAAAAACGCCCCCAACGCGCCTGATGGGGAGGGGGAGCCGCCATGTCCGTTGATGAGCCCGATTTCACCGCAATGGCCGCCACGGCAGCCGAACCGCAACGCGGCACTCTGTTTTTGGTGGTTGGCCCCAGCGGCGCCGGCAAGGACAGCTTGATCGATGGCGCAAAAGCTGCGTTGATCGGTGATGAGCGCTACGTTTTTCCGCGCCGTTACATCACCCGCCCCGCAGATGCCGGGGGTGAAAACCACATTCCACTTTCTGCCGAGCTGTTCACGACCATGTTGGAGCGGAACGAAATGGTGTTGGAATGGCGAGCCCACAATTTACGCTACGGCGTGCCCAAAGCTGTCGCTCAGCACCTGGAACGTGGACGTCATGTGGTCGTCAACGTCTCGCGCACCGTTGTGGATGAGGCACGAGAGCGCCTAAGCCCCGCCAAAGTGCTCTACATCACCGTCGATGAAGACATCCTCACTGAGCGTCTCAAAGCACGCGGACGCGAAAGCGCATCCGACATCAAACGCCGCGTACAGCGCGCCAAAGAGTATTTGATCACCGGCGACGACGTGTTGATGATCGACAATGGCGCCGATCTCGATACGTCTATTGCGTCTTTTGTCGCGGCCATTGCGCCTGCGACATAGAAATAAGCGGATAACATTTAACCACTTCGAACGGATCTGCAGCACTTTTTTGCTGCATCAATGTGATCACATCGATGCGCACCGGCTTGCCGACGATGTCCTTGGTGTGCGCCTCAAGTTCAGCCAATACCGTTTTACGTTCATCCGCCTCCAAACGCCCCGTGAGGGTCATGTGAAAGCGGAACTCATCCATCACATACGGATAGCCCCACGCGTCCAGCATTTTGCTTTGCGCATCGGTGAGAGCGGCTTCGCGCCGTCGCGCCAATTCCAATTCTGAAGGCGGCTTGCGAAAATGATCAAACTCACGCACGCAATCGGCGGCCAGATGTTGAAGCGGCGCACTGTGTTTCCCCGGTCGCAAGGCGATGAAACCACCCAGCTCCGCCAGTTCAAGGGCCAACAGCGTGACCGGCTCATGTGACGCGGCAAACGCCTCCAGCGCCTCATCGAGCATTTCCAGGTCATGGCCGTGAGCAAGTTCAAACGGTGGCTTCAACGTCGCATGAAAACCGTACCTCGCGGCCGTTGCGGTGATCTTTTGCACACGTTCTGGGCTTATGGCCTTGACCGCCAAACGTTTAAGCTCATCGCCTGTCGCGCTATCGCGCCCCAACCAGCGTGAACCGAATAGCCACAAGTCGCTTTCCGGTTCGGGTGAATAATAGATGGCGTATCGTGTGCTCGACATGGTCTCGTCTCCTGCACCTATCAGTAAATGCGCAAACCCGCGCCCCACACTTCGCCGACCACCGGCATGTCTTCGCTGAGGCGCACGCGCACCAGATCGGCCCGCTTGCCCGGTTTGATTTCGCCACGGTCCGCCATGCCTGCGGCATCGGCTGGATTGATGGTCGCAGACGCAACGGCCTGGGGTAATGAGATGCCTTCGATGTTTTGGTGCATGGTGAACACACCTTGCAAGATTGATCCCGGAAAATAATCCGATGACAAAATGTCCATGGCGCCTTGGGCGGCCAACTCACGCGCTGAAATGTTGCCCGAATGCGATTGCCCGCGCACCATGTTGGGGGCGCCCATCAGCACATGTAAGCCTTTGTCACGCGCCGCCTTGGCGGCTTCTTCGGTTGTGGGGAATTCAGAAATACTCACCCCGTCGCTGGATGCCTCATCAACATGTGCGGAGGTCGCATCGTCGTGGCTAGCCATAGGCAAAGCGTGGGCGCGACACATCTCGACGATGGCCGTGCGGTGCTTGGCGCTATACGCTTGGGATGTTTTCATATGATCTTCGATGAACGCATCCATCTTCGCGTCAGAGAAATGATACTTACCCTGATAATATTCGCGATACTTATCGATGTTGGTGAACTGACGTTGTCCCGGCGCGTGATCCATCAACGACACCAAACGCACCAAAGGATTTTCGACAAACGGAGTGAACAGATTGACCACCGTCTCAAAGCTCATCTCGCAACGCATGTGCAGATAATGATCGGCGCGCAGCAAGCCTTGCTTCTTCGCCTTGGTCACCGTTTCCGACATATCTTTCAATTGCGCGATGCGCGAAGAACTCTGCATCACATCGCCCACGGCCAAGG